>ULYY01014990.1_pt1 | contig 89723 bp, 72 predicted proteins | sample 1962601 | NCBI WGS metagenome assembly ULYY01 (sample SAMEA4835875, study PRJEB28245) | human gut metagenome | biome: gut microbiome; material: fecal sample | place: Denmark | collected 2008 | reverse complement strand
TAGGGAAAGATTATGTTGATCACATAAATGGTATTAGAGACGACAACAGACAAATTAATCTAAGATGGTGTACTCAAAAAGAGAATTCAAATTACCCAATAGCAAGAGCAAATGCCTCAAAAGCTCTCAAGATAGCTATGAATAGGCCTAAGACAAAACAAAGGCTATCTGAGTCAATGATCAAAGTCTTTTTAAGAAAAGATGTCAGAGAAAAAATCTCTAAAGCAATTAAAAAAAAATAGAGAAAATGGTCTTTATGATAATCAGAATAAATCGGTAGCAAAAATTTCAACTTCCGGAGAAATTGAAAAAATCTATAATTCTTTATCAGAATTGAAGTCAGATGGCTTTGATCCGAGCTTTGTATGTAAGGTATGTAAAGGTAAAAAAAAGATGGCTTATGGTTATAAATGGGAATATGTATAAAACTATTTGCGCGCAAGTGGCCTGGAATGCAATAGCGATGCTGCATTTCAAAATGAAAGAAGTTGAACAATCAAAGGAGAACAAATAAATGACACCAGAAGAATTTATACAATCAAAGGTTATCAACGATAACGGCTATGAACATCATTCATGCGAAATGGTGGCAAAGGCAGACGCACTTAGAGCAATAGATATGGCTCGGAATGAGAAAACAAAGGCAAAAGAGTGCTTGAAGAAATTAGGCATTGAAGAAAAACTTAAATGCGAGTTCAAGCCGTTTGATAAGGTGTTGGTAAGGGATTTAGAATTTAGAGTTTGGTATGCGGATATATTTTCTCATATTAACAAGGACGACGGTAGTTATATGTGCATCGGTTCTAGTTGGGATGAGTGCATCCCCTACAACGAACAAACAGATCATCTTTTAGGAACAACTGAAAATTACAAATAAACCATGACAGTAATAGAATTAATACGCGCTTTGCGCAAAGTAGAGAACAAAGGGCAGGAAGTGTATATAATTACTCCTGACGGCTGGAAAATGAATTTACTACAGCAATACATCAAAGACGAGAGCGGAAAACCATTATTAAACTTAAACAAATAATCATGTACACAACAGTTATTAATGAAATCATGGCCTTTCTTTTCGGCCGCAAGTATTATGCTAACATCGTAGGAACACGTGGAACAAACAAAAAAGAGATTTGTTCGTTCATCTTCAGAACAAAGGACGAGGCGCGCAAGCATCATGAAGAGATCCTTACAACGCGGACATTCTCCTTTATTGAGACAATTTCTTTCCGTTCCAGAAAAGAGTACTAACAACAAAGCGCAGCCGTTAAAAGTTAAACCTTCGCGGCTGTGCTTTTTAATATCTTTGCATTATGAAAATATTAGGAAAACTTATAAACATCATCAACTCACTACGATATTATGTCGTAGCTGATCCTTCCGACAATTCCATAACATTGTCGAAGAAATTGTTTTATCATATCAAGAAGCATTCTGCATCAGACAGCGATACATCAGTCTTTGTTTTCCGAATACCTCAGCACAACACTTTCGGCTTTATGCTGAATCCGGATATAGAAGAGCAGACACAGCTCTGTCAGATACAATACAACGGAAAATACAAATGCGTAGGATTTGAAACGCTTTGCCCCTCTGTAGGATATATATTGTTTAACTACGGTCTGCCGGCTCTTCATAAGGTGAAGATGTCAGTGTCATTGCACAAGACGCCCCAGGGTCGCTTATACTATCAGTTTGACGCGCCAAAAAAGATAAGACATGAAGAGCATATTAGGAAACAAGATAAGGAAGCCTGACATCACCTTTTACAGTAACGGCCGCATCGACATATCAGCACACGTGGCGAAAGCCCTTTCAATGAAGAGGGGAGATGTCATCGACATACTTGATCATGGCATGGAGCTGTATATCTTCATACGCCTTCATGCTCCTACCGTAGGCAACTACAAAGCTACGTGCTACGAAACGAAAAAGAACAGCCGTAACTTCCGGACATACTCCATACAGCTGTGCGACGGCATAATGAAAATATGCGGCGCAGATGATTTGCCGAGAATCAAACTTAGCGTAGGCGAACCGGTGGAGATTGAAGGCTACGGAACAGCGCTTCCGCTAATATATAAAAATATTCTTAACGATGATACAGGAAATTAAGTATAGTGGATATGCAGCCAGCCCGTCTGACTATGAATGTCCTGACGGACAACTGGCTCTTTCGTTAAACGCAGTTTTAGAGGACGGATCGCTAAAGCCGGTTCTTCCTCCAAAAGTGCTGAAAAATATCGGAAAGACAACAAAAATAATATTCATCCACAAGACGCAGGCTTTCACGCATTATATTGTTTACAACAGCGTAAGCAATACATTTGCATGGACTGACACCACGTTTGAAGATGTGAACATAATAGGGACATATACCGGCGTCAAGTCTATAAATGCTTTAGGAAATGTCCTTATCATGGCGTCAGACGCTCCTATAATATATCTATATTGGAAAGACGGATCTTATATAGATCTTGGCAGCCGGCCGGAGCCAATAAAGATACAGACCGCAGTTTCCACTGCTCTTCAGTCAAGCTCGCAGTTCGAGGCAAACGACGATGAATATTACACCTTCAATGACTTTATTGATATAGAGAAATTTAAAAATGCCCTTGCTGATAACAGCGCAACACTCTATGTCGATGAAGAGAAGAAAACAAAACTTGCAAACCGTATCTTCGCACTTCTTAACAGCATGATCGTAGAATCGGGCAAGAAAGGTTCATTTAACTATCCGTTCTTCATAAGGTTTGCATATCGCCTTTATGACGGAACCAGGATAATGTATACAGCGCCGCACCTGATAATTCCCACTTCAACAGGCAAGCCGCTACTGCTTCTTAACGTACTTGATGAAAAGATACGCCCGCTGTTCTTCCTGCCTGAAACGTTTTTGTCTTTCAGATGCCTGCCGGCAGATAAGAAATGGAAGGACATTATAACACACGTCGATGTATTCGTAACTCAGCAGCTCTACGGATATATTGCTGACGATAAAGGCATAAGCGAAATATCACATGTCGGCAGTGATGAATCAGAAGCGTATACCACCGGTAACGTTACAATAGACGGAATGATACATAACTACCGCCCGAATATCGTAGATGTTATCGGCCAGGGATATTACAACGTAAATCAGATTAATATCAATGCCGTCAGAACATGGAACGGCTACAACGATTCAGGCGCGACTTATGCGTGGATGGACCTTAAAGGCGAGGATTCTTCCAAATTCTACATGTCTACGCTCGTTCAGGTTGTCGGTTCTCCTGCAAAGTATAGTGAACTGCCGACAATAGAAGTTTCGGATGCAAAGGCGTTAGGCTTGCCTGTAAAAGAAGGTTTTAAGATTTACAAGGTTGACAAAGAAACCGCCCAGTCTACTGCACAGGTGTCGGCGTGGGACAGCACATGCCGTATTTACATCAGACGCGAGGGCAGCATCGCCGGCAACAGCGTGTATTTCTCTACCAGCAACGCCGAAATAGATCTTGATACATGTCTTTCGGTGAAACTTACACGAGAGACCGACGAAGATGTTATACAAAAGACTTTTAATGACATGATAATAGGGGATAACCCTTATTACTTGCTTTACTCAATCGAATACGAAAAGCTGCTCAGTGATAGTGATGCAGAGATAACAATAACGCCCGACTTAGGTAACGGCCTGATAAAGAACATAACAGTCAAGGAAAATATTTCAGACGACTATCGTTCAGGAGACAGCCTTATAGCAAGCTGCCTTCATTCATACAACAGCCGTATAAACATCGTAACAAAAGACATCATACCTTATCAGGGCGACTATTTCCCAAGCCTGTTTGACTATCCGGGATGGGACAACACCGGCTTTAACGACATTCCGGCAGACATAGCCAATTACATCACAGACATATATTTTGAGATATACGAGAACGACACGACCTATGTAGCACACATAGCAAATGCTGACACTTTCTATAGCTACCAGTTTGGCTTCCTCACGTGGCTGTTCTATCCGAACGTAAACGCAAAGAGAGTGTATTTCAAAGATTCTCAAAGTAAGATATTCAGCATAGACCTTAAACAGCACGACTTCCTGAACGGAGCCTACGCCTTTAATAATTTTCAGCCTCTTGCATATATGGCAAAGAGTGCCGACAGCGTTCCGTCAGGTGCCGGCAGCATACCTGCCGACAAGATATATACGTCAGAGGTGAACAATCCCTTCTGCTTCCCTGCAACAAATATCAACTCTGTTGGCACAGGGGACATTCTCGGCATAAGTTCTGCTGCAAAGGCTTTATCGCAAGGGCAGTTCGGACAATTCCCATTATATGCATTCACCACAGAAGGCGTGTGGGCCCTTGAAGTGTCGTCTACCGGCACGTATATGGCCAAACAGCCTATAACACGTGATGTGTGCATAAATGCCGAGAGCATTACGCAGATTGATTCATCTGTTCTTTTCGCCACGGCACGCGGCATCATGGTTATCAGTGGTTCGGAAACGGCCTGCCTTTCGGATGCCATTAACAGCGACGACGCTTTCACAGCTGATAATCTTCCGGGCATAGAGGAGTTTATAAAATATTATAACAGCATGGCCGGAGAAGGAAACGAAGTGTCGGTTGACAAAATCAAGATTCTTCCCTTCAGTGAGTTTCTCGCATCATGCAAGATGATATACGACTACACTAATCAGCATATCATAGTATACTCACCCGGTGTGCCTTATGCTTATGTGTATTCGCTGAAGTCAAAAGAGTGGGGCATGATCGTCAGCAATATAACGGACGGCGTAAATTCTTACCCGGATGCGCTCGCCATGCTTGAAGGCGGAGATGTGGCGAATTTTTCTGTTTCTGACGCGTCAAAATCAGTTGCGCTTATAATTAGCCGTCCGCTAAAGCCGGGACAGGCAGACGTGCTTAAAACGGCTGATACAGTCATACAGCGCGGCTTTGTACGCAAGACCGATGTGCGTCAGGTTCTTTACGGCTCGCGCGACTTGTTTAATTGGCATACTCTGTGGAGCAGCGACACATCTTATATGAGAGGCTTTCGCGGTACGCCTTATAAGTATTTCCGTGTAGCAATCATATGCACGCTTGAAAAGAGCAAAGGTCTTTATGGCTGCACATTCAATTTCACACCGCGGTTTACAAATCGTCTTAGATAGAATGTTTATAGGTTAATAGTTTTATAAGTAAAAGATTGTTTCAGAAAAAGAGCCGGGATGCGTGATGCACCTCGGCTCTTTACGTTTAGAAAGGTTTAAGTCTGCGTCTTACATGTTTTTGACGCGAGACAAGAGACGATCTTATCTTCTCTTTTATCAGGGTAAATTTCTTTTCCCACTTTCCTTCGCTGTCAGGATTTGTTATGCTCATCCAGTCTGCCAGCACACGGCATACAAAATATTCATGTATCAGCTTTGACAAGAGTTCCACCGTTGTCTGAGAAAAAGATGAAGGTATTGTCAGCACGATGCTATATTTTTCAGGTTCTGTCAGCCTATCATCCAAAACCTCATTTTCCGTTATCTCCTGCTTTGTGTACGGATAAAGCGTTTCCACTATCTCAGCATGCGCAGTGTTAAGGACGCGTGTAACCCTGTCGACATTTCCGTCCTGGCTTATATCAAACACCTGGTGCCGGCGGCATTCGTCGTCCTCCTGCATGATGTCAGCCTCTACATAAGAGTAGTTGGACACATCATATATCAGTTCCTTGCGCTCAAATGTCAGCGTTACATTTGTCTTTTGCTCTTCAGCGCATGGGCAGCATCTTATTATCGGGTATCTCATAGATCTTATTATCGGGTGTCTTATAGTCTTAATCGTATGTCGGACGCGACGGACGGCTGCGCTTGTATAACGCCCTCTTCACCGTCTCAAGACTTGCCGTAGAATGTGTAAGGTAGTCTGCTGCATCCGCTTTGTTTGTTATTGTAAACCATTCATACAGGGCCATGTCTACAAGATAGGCATGTATTCCGTTGCCAAGACTGTCTGCCGACGCGCTGTTATAGTTTGAAGGCAATTTGAATGACAGCACCAGCTCGCCGTCGTTCTCTATTTCCGTAGGAATCACATCACTTGTAGTGGTCTTATCTTCATCAAGATATTCTCCCAGCAGACTTTTAAGGCTCGAAAAGGCATTTGCGAGACTGCGCCTTAGCTGATAGCTGTTGTCGTTATCCTCTGAAGCCTGCATGTTTGAGCTGGCTTCATATCCTTTTGTGCCTTCGGCCTCTCTCGCCTGACCTGTCAAATATGCTTTGTTCATTATGTCAAACATAAGCTCTTTGACCTGCTGTGTAACAGTTAGATTCTTTTTGTTTTCTGCCATAGTTTATTTATTATTTGTTAGATATTTCAATACGTGGGCCGTTGCGGTTTCTTTTTGAAAAACGCCTTTCTCATTATATCCTCTGCGTTTGTCGCTGCCGCCGATGCGTACTCCGTAGCTTCCGGTTTGTTTGCAATGACAAACCATTTTGAAGTTATGTTCATCACAAAAAAGCTGAACAGACTACGCTGCATACTTGAAAGCAATGCATCATCAAAAGACGATGATAACTCAAGAGTAAGCGTATAGCTTTCGCCGGTCTCTTCTTCACTGACAACAAATCTTTTCAGTGAATTACATATAGTGTTCTTGCTTTCCTGCCAAAAACGTTCAAGCATCTGTTTGTCGTCCTCACTTGCAAAGATGCGCTCATACTCTTTGCTGTCGTCTTTCTTCGCTCCCGTATACGACGTGGTCTTTGCCACCTCATCATATACTTCTTTCTTGTTTAAACTTAAAATATGTTCTGACATCTTCGTTGAATATTTTGTGTAAAGATAGTAATTAATTACTTAAAACACAAATATTTCCATTAAAAGAATAAAGGCGCATTATTAAAAGTAATGCGCCTTATGTTATTTTGCCGTAAACACGTTTGATATGGCATTGGCTAAAAGATTTACGCCAAAGTTTTTAAGCGTATCCGTTTCGCCCAACTTCTGTAGTATAATGTCTAACTTTGCCTCAATGCGGTCAAATCTCGCTGTCGTCGTACATCTTTGATTTGAAGTACTTTCTGACGTGAAACCCGGAATACCTGCTCATTGTTCATTACAGATTAAATAAGTTATAATATATTCCTACGCCTACAAATGGGGTAAGACCGCCTTTCCCGTAGCCGTAGCCTCCCGTAATACCAACACCAAAACGGCGTGGCCTTTCAGTTATAGTTTGATAAATTGTCTTTCGGTAAATGCTTATACTGTCAAGCCGTGGGTTATATCCGCTGACGAAGGCAGTATAAGTGCTGTCCTCGTATTTTTTCTGTGTAATAGGCACGATAACGTTCACGCTGTCATGTATTAGCGTGTCCTTGTATATAAGGCTGTCTGTTATCGTGTCACGCACGGCAGGCAACTTCACACACTCATAGTGTGTAATATAACTGTCCACCGGCACCGGCATGTAGTAAGGTATTGTGTCGTACTTAATTTCGGTGGTTACTTCTACTTGACTATTCGCCTCGCCATCTCGCATAAACAGCACGGCAAGCAGTGCGCCGATTGCGATGCCCACCACTGCCGCCACTGCATATTTTGCTATTGTGCCCATATCAGATATCTTTATATTCTGTGATTGCATCAAAACATGGGCAGTCTTTAATACGTTCCCAAATGTCCACCTTCCCGTTTTTGTTGGTGTCGGGGCTGATGTCTCTATGTCCCAATATCTGTGCATCCGGATAACGTTTGCGTAGTATCTTTAGCACGTCAATAAGCGACTTCCTCTGTTCTGCGGTGCGGTTGTCAACGCTCTTTCCATTACTGTCAATGCCGCCCACGTAAGCCACATTTATAGCCGTGCTGTTATAATTCTTTACTCCGTTGCTCACCTTGCTATCATCGAGCATCTGGTGTATCTTTCCGTCTTTTGTAATAACGTAGTGATATCCTGGGTTCTTCCATCCCTTACGCTTAAACTCATTTTTCAACTCGTTTACGCCCCATGTCTGAGACGATGCCGTGCAATGCACGAAAATCCTTTTAATTTCCCTCATTTTTGTTTTTCCCTTCTATTTCGTTAAAACCTTCTTCAATAGCCTCTCCGACATCTCTGTTCTTGCGCTTTGCCAGCGCAATTACAAATGCCTTCAAAAAGCCTTTTATCGTCTTTTGTTCAAGAACTACTCCATGAAGAAACATTAAGTGTCCGACTATAGATTTAAGCTCGCACCCAACGGCTAATGTCGTTGCGACAAGTACACCGGAGATGTAATCAACGCCAAGCGGTTTAATGATTGCTATACCTACGATCATGCCCACTGCGAGCCATATTATATAGTCTATCATCTTATTAACAGACCGTCTAAGCGCCCTCGATGTGCGCCATTTATATTGCGCCATAAGTATTTCGTTACCCTTCTCTTTGGCAAGAGCGTAGCGCTTGCTGCTCTCGCCCCACCCATATCGAAAATCTGCGACAACACACAGAAATATCGCAAGTATCATCCACCTTGCATCATATACCATACATGCAAGTTCTCCACTAAGCAGTGTTATAATGCTCGTCCTCGTTCCTGTATTCATTAACCCAGTCTCTTCCATAAGATATTTAATAATTAATATTTATCACCTACCTATGACCACAGATCGCCAAAATCATACATAGTTATCTTGTTATTGATATTATTTGATTCTCCTTTTGCTATTAATCCCGAAGCGTCATTGGATATTTTTAGATTATTATTATAATCTACTAAATATAATCTCTTATTCTGCAAGTCAATAGATACTGATACAAAATTATATGGATTATTCCCATAAACATTGGGGACATTACTATCCATACTTCCCAAAGAACCTCCTGATGAGCTAAGATTTATATTATACATTTCTTTACTCTTATCATCTTCTATTCCCATTAATAATAGATTTTTTGCATGGAGATGTCCCGATAAACCAAATAGGAATCGATTGCTTGTTTTCCTAGTGAAATCCCAAGTTAGATAAGAGGTTTGCAATGTTCCTTCTGAGTTATAAGTTTTTACAGATATTGTAGAAGCTGATGAGTTATTAAAATCATATAATAATTGATATATAACATTATAAACAACACCAGTAGAGTCAACAGGATTTAATACGTAATCTGGTGTACTCGCAATATAAGCGTCTTTGAATGTACTTATATCTCCTACATAAGATATATCGAATTTTTCTGTTCCATGAGTATTACTATTAGTATAGCTAGTAATAGGAGCATGAGATACTAATATTACTCTATCTGTACTTCCTAAGTTCGTTAATGCTGTAGCCAGAGCATTAATTTGTTCTCTACTAATAAATTGTTTATGTAATGAATCTTTTTCACTATTATTTCCACCTGGCGTAGGAATATCATTTGTATTAAGTGTTATTACATGAACATAGAAAGTTCCTCTTTTAACAGTTACTTTATATTTGAAATCATAACAACCTGTGTATATTTTAGTGATACTAGACAAGTTTTGGTTATCGTAACCTCCTGATATTAGAGAATCAAATAATGGATTGTAGATTGTTTCATCATCTTCATCTCTAGTTATACCACTTATAGCTGAGTTAGAATCATGATTACCTAAAACACAAATAAAAGGAACTTGTTTATAGATTTCCTGAGCCATTTCTACAATAGCAGCTCTGGTATCAAGGACATTATCTTTACTACTTCTACTATCACTTCCACTGCACATATCTCCACAATGAATAATACCTGCAATCTTTCCAGTATTTACTACTTTTGAAGATGTACCCTTTTTGTTTAGACCATATTTTGCTACATCTATAGCTTCTTGTATTGCATCTAAACCAAAAGTTGAATTTTGGAATTCTTCCGGCTTGTCAAAACTATACTTGTAATATTTACTAGCATGAGTATCAGACAAACATAAAAAGGTTAGAAGATCATAAGTACTTCCTCCTGTAGTCAAAGAGGGTAACGACTTATTAGCTCCGGCCCTATTTCCAACCGGCCAAGAAAAAGAAGAATTATTAACATACTTACCTCTATTTATTTTATGTAGATTAGTATAAAATTCCTCTATTCTATTTTTCTTAGAATTAACTAATGAAGTGCTAGTTACTCCATCTATAAAACTAGCAATCTTTTTCCAAAAATATTGTAATCCTGTTTCATCTAAAAATTTCATAGGCTTATATTTTTAATTACAAGAAGACATTAGCCGACTGCTTGCAATATCGTTATTCTGAAAATAAATCGTCTATCTCTCCTGTTGTAATAGTTTCAATGTCTCCTCCTCCTTGATATATCTCTACCAATTTAGTTGAACCATCATACTTATAATTCTTTAAATCAGTTTTATTCAGATATAGTATCCCTGTTTTAGGCACTCTTCCTTTATTATCTGAGGCTAAATCTCCATACTTATCTGCATCTGCTACATTGTCATTAGCTCCCCAGTTTCCATAATATTCTCCATTATAATATGCACAGAATACATTTTTACTTTCAATATAAACAATATATTCAGCATCTTTTGTAGAGTTTAATTTAATATCAAGCTTAGGAGGAACTAATATAGGAGTTTGATACTCTAATATAGTATCAATATAATTAGGGAATTGAGTATCTGTTAATTTGCCACTACTTGTTAAAGTAGCTACACCATCAGCAGCTCCTTTTTCTTCTTTGCTTATTGATTTTTCAGATACATGAGTTTTTACTTTTCCCCAAAAATACTCTAGTCCATCTAAGTCTAAAACTTTTGCCATAATTATATACGTTTTATTTTTTTGTTATCGCATCTATCTCACCGTTTGTTATTGTCTGAAAATCTCCACTTCCACCCCCTGTATCTATAACAGTCCACTCGCCCCATGTGCCTGTTGGTATTTGTGATGTGCCACCGCTCAAATGGTAGCTGCGGAAATATGTGAATATCTTTTCGTCAGAGTGGGTGTTATTGCTGAACGGCAATAAGTAGTGTGTAGTGAATACTTGTGTCAACATATGTTGACTATCATCACTAAAGCAGTCAAGTACACCAACATTTTTTCCGCTCTGCATCACCACGAACTTACACGAGTTACTGCCCGATATTATCTTGCCAATCATTGACAAGTCGAAGTCAAGGTCGGTGAGGTTTACTTTTGCAAGTACATCTTCAGAAATCGTTTCCTGCAACTCCAAAATGTCGCTTTGCGCTTTGTTTATATCTTCTTCTAAGCTGTCAAGCGACAGAGATATCTCTCCGCCTTGTGCCCCGCTGTCTGTCCATTCTCCGTTTTCTACTCTGTACACTTCAGCAGGAAGCGTATTACCTACCAAAGCAAACCAGCCGTTCTGCGGCTCCGGATAATTCTCCTTTAAAGACGCCTCATCTTTAAACAAACCTTTCAAAGGGCCTTTGATGTTCTTTGCATCAAGCCAGCCTTTTACTTTCAGGTTATGATCAAATATTCCATTTCCTCTTATCTGCGCATCTCCGCCGACAACTACGCCCTGGCTGACAGAAAGACTGCCTTGTATGTCGTTATTATTCATTCTCCATTTAATTTAAGAGTGATTTACTTAGTTCAATCATTGTCGTTGCCAACTGGTCGCCTACACTCGACAGCGCAAGAGCCGCTGCACGATATACGGCAGCACGGTAGCATTTCTCACTCACGTCAATACCGCCGTCTACGTCTATCTCAGGTCTAGGCACATATACGGCCTGTTCTATTGTCGCCGTTTCGTCATTGCAGGAGAAAAATTCAAGTACGTTGCCTTCAGCACGGTTTACTATTGCAACAACCGGCTTTTCCGTGTTGCCGGATATTCCTTTCCATTTTGAGAACTGGCGGCTGTACATCGGATCATCCTGCGTTATTGCCGTTGAAACAGATAGCCGCCAGTCGCTCATTTTAAACACTATCAAGCGCATAAAATCGTCAGGCAGTATAAGCCAGCCCCTGCCGTTTTCCTCCCACGTGATTTGAGTTACAAACTGGTGTCCCTGTTCAAGCATGTTTATCGGTGCTTCCATTTCTACCATACGGACAGCATCAGCCAACTTCTCCATTATGATGTCGTCAAGACTTGTGGTGTCCGTGTCTTTCTCTATCAGGAGCTGCGGATCGCTTTGGTTCATGTCTATTGCCACACGCACATCCTTTGCCATTTCACTTGCCTGTACAATCATATACGCTTACTCCATGTTAAAGTTTATGTTATGTTCCTTAGCTGCGTTCAATATTGCATCCTCCGACCTAAGCTTTGTGCGGCTTATACCGTAATTAGACGCCAGATAGTCGCGCGCTTCCCAAATGTCGCTTACTTTGATATTGATAGTCTTTGCGGCCCGCTCTTCCTCTTGTTTCTGCTTTTCGGCGGCTTTCTCTTCTGCCGTCTTTTCCTTTATTTCTCCGGCGAGCTTGAATAGCTTTCCATACCTGTAATGATGCTCCAGCGCATGCTGCACATCTTCGTTGTCTGTGATATAGATACTGCTTCCGTCTGACTGAGAAGTAAATGAGATGTGTATGCTCTTCTTGTTTGGCAGAAGGCAACTTATGGCAATGTCGCTTTTTGATTTATATATCTTCTTCATAGTGTTTATTAAATTTATTTAGGGAGGCCTAAAATAAACCTCCCTAAATTATTTTTTGGATGATGTTAGGCTGCTTTTGCAAGTCTCATTCTTGCGTGCGCCTTAGCATAACGCAAGTACAGACAGCTTACTTCCTGCATTACAACAGCGTCTGTGCGTCTGATGCCGGCCTTCTGAAGGTCAAGTACGTTGCGTGCCCAGCTTACATGTACTTTCTTTGACAAGTATTCAGGATCCATAGCAAAACCGCAGTCAGACATTCCGTTTACATCGAAAAGCTCGTGATGAATAGTAAGGACCTCACCAAAGTCAGTGTCCCATGACTTGAACTTCAGGTTCCATACTTCAACGGTGTCTTTAAGTCTAAACTTATCGCTCTTTATCTTAGAGAATGCAGCAAGCATGTCAGAGCCGCAGAACAGAATCTTGCGCTTGTTTCCAATACCGGTGCCGACAAACAAGTCTTTTGTAATGTCTACAAGGTTTTCATCGCTGATAACGGCGCAGTTCTTTTCTGCATCCCATTCACCGACCTCAATGTCCTTGCCGGCCATATACCAAAGACCGCCTGTAAACCATGTATACATTCCGTCTTTTGATACGTGTTTAATCTTGTTCTTGACGCCAAAAAGATATGTGTTCTCCATTGCAAGGCGCATGTCATAGACGCCGTCCTCTTCCAGGTCTGTGAAGTTCCAGTTTACTTCCTTCTTTGCAATCTTGTCAAATGTAGACTGCTCTACCTGAATCATGAAGTTCTGACAATACTGAGTTTCAGGCATTGGAATGTTGTTGAAACGTCCTGTCTGAACGTCAAGCTCACCGCAGGCTTTGCCCATTCTTACAAGTGTTGCGCCGCTCTCAATCTGAGGAACCCAAATAGGCTGTTTGGTTGTAGAATCCATTTCGCCGTTCACAGCATATACAATAGGCATGTTTGTCGTGCTGTCCTTACCGCACACGCAGAGCACAAGGTCAGGCGTGTTGTCGTCCTCTTCATAAGGTTTGCCAGTGTCAGGATCTGTTACGCCCTTAACGCCAACAACGCGGATAGTGTCGTCCAAAGTAAACATATTTACGTCGCTTACCGGTAACTTTGTACTTGCACCGCTCTGCATTTTTTCCACCTGCTCTGTGGTAGTACATTTTATCTCTCTTGTACCGACGCTGTAATATTTCACCTCGAAGCTGCTGCAACTTGACGACTTTGCATAACGGCTTATCTGGTCTATAGGCGATGCCATAGGGCGTATTTTTGTGATGCGCTGGTCCACGTCCGACATATAGAAGTTCGGATCGCCGTCTGTGCGCCCCTGCGTTTCTGTAGCTATACCTGCAGTTGGATCAGTTCCGCCGTCCCCGTCAGCTCCCGCAGTTGTCTTGCCTGCGTCCGGCAGTTCCGTAGCCTCTGCAATCATTACTCCACTTGATGCCCCTACTATAAATGCTAACATAATAAGCATAATTCGGAACAACCATTTACCTGTTTTTTTGATTTTTTCCATTGTTCTTAATTTTAGTTAGTTATAAAATGAATTTAATCTCTTCTTATAGAACGGCGCTTCTCTCCGCCACGTTCCCATATAGTCTGGCCGCCGTCGTATCTGTTCAGCGCACCCATTTCAGGCATAGGCTTCTGCATTCCGCCGCCATTCTTTCCGGCAAGGTCTGCCGTGCCGTCGTTCTTGCTCTTCTTGCGCAGCTTTTCCTCAATCTTGGCGTTACGGCCTTTGACCTCTCCTTCCTGCGATGCTTCGGCAACATCTTTGTCGTGGTTGATAGCCTGCATTGCCATTTTTATGCTTTCAGGCGTAAACTTGCCCACGATGCCGTCTTTCATGATGCCGACAAGGAACGACATGGCATTATCAATATCTTCATCACTGAAACCTTCTTTGGCTTGCATATCTTCAAGGGTTTTGAGCGTCTGTTCAATATTCTTCTGATACTGCTCGTCAAACTCCTTCTCCTTCGCGATGCGGTCCGCATAGTCTTTACTTGCCGCTGCCAGCTCTTCCTGCTTTGCAGGATCTTTCAGCTCTTCCACAAAGTCGTCGCCAAACATTCTTACAAGCTCAACGGCAGGATCACCGCCCTTGCGCCATTGTGTCAGGAATGCTGCACTGCGCGGATCTTTCGTGAAAAGGTCTGAAAAAGCCTTCTCGCGCTCCTTATATCCGGCAATTTCCTTGTCGTAACCGTCGTAATCATCATTAATCTGTCCGAACAGAGCCTCGTCGTCGCTAAATTCACGGTCAGGATATTTGCCTTTCATCCTTTCCATGTATTTATCTCTGTTACTTTTAACTGTTGTATTTTCAGGCATATTCAAAAAGTTTAAATTACATCTTATTATATTATGATGCAAATTTATATTAACATTACCGCCAATATGGTATATCTTTTTACGAACCAATATGTAAATTTGTTACATATATAAGGCATCATGAAACATAACGGCGCAGTAATGGAATACACCTCAGAACGCATTGAAGATTTAATGCGTGCGTACGATGAATACATATCATCGTGCGATTACATCCGTATGCCTGAAGTATATGCCAGCATAGTCAACATGAAGGCACGGCGCTTTTGGGTTAGCGACGTCCGCGCAACAAAAGTGGTGTATTCGATGTTTAGAGGAGTGCCGCTTAAAAACATGCGCCCGCTTAAACGTGAGATGTTCGAGGAGATATTCAGAAGGGTAGTGACCATGAAGGAGCAGCATCCGGAAATGTCCATAAAGTCATGCTGCTGTACTGTCGTAGCGCAGCCGGCGCCAAAATTCTATCTGACACCAGGAAGCGCAAAAATCATGGTGTGCAAGTCAAGGAAGAAATGGATAAACGAAAAACTGAAAAGATTACATGTCTTGCAGTAGCTGTCATAGTATTGGCGATGTCGTTACTGCACGTTGCCGACTGGCATACGGTCGGCATATATCCTCATTGTCCTTTCTATTGCCGGCTGACATATTCATTCTTTCACGCCAATATCCTTCATGCTGTTCTCAACTGCTGGTGTCTTGTCGCCGTGATGTTTATCTATGACATCACCATACCAAGACTTATAATAGCGTTTGTCATTGCCGTCTCTTATCCGGTAGACATAACACACGCCGTGCAGCCTACTATCGGTCTGTCATCCGTTATATATGCGCTCTTCGGCTCTATATCATTCAGTGTCGAGCACAAACTGAAATATCAGCTATGGATGCTTTTTTATGTACTGCTCGGATTTGCCATGCCTCAAACAAACGCCTTGATACACCTGTATTGTTATCTGTGCGGCTTTATCGTGGCATTGCTCAACAAACCTATAAAAATTAAGCGATGAAAGACAGAGAGCAGGCCATATTGGAGATTATTGAAGAAAACAGGCGGCGCAACGAAGAGATTTATGCGCCGTTTGATCCGATTAGCGGTGTCGGCTCTATAGGTGAGCGCGTGAAGGTTGAGATTGACGATTTCCCTATAAGCACACAATGGCTGCCAAAGGAAATGATGAAAGTTCCTCTTGTCAGGCAGATTGTCAAATGCGGCTCAGTAGAGAAATTCCTCACCGAGGAAATGGAAGTCGACTACAACGACGACGACAAGATGAAGGTTATATGGCAGTTTGTGAAGATACGCTGCCGTTATGACTTTCCTTTTTGGGCCGCCACATTTGTCTATATCAAGAACAAGGACGGCGGAGAAGATGTGCTGTTTCGCCTTACACGCCCTCAGCGCCGTTTTGTCAAGCGTCTTGAAGAACTGAGAAAAGCAGGCAAGCCTATACGAATAGTCCTTCTAAAAGCCCGTCAGTGGGGTGGCTCTACCACATCACAGCTTTACATGGCATGGCTTCAGCTTGTTCACCGCGTAGGACTTAACAGCCTTATCATTGCACACCAGGGCACGGCATCTGACGAAATCAAGGATATGTTCGACCGTATGATTAAGGCATATCCTATTGAGATGCTTCATCGTCTGGGTGATATTTACAAGGACAACGAGCCGAAAATGGTCGGCGTCGGAAAGTCCGGCAGTATTTACCGCGTTCCGCAGCGCAACTGCAAGATAAAGATTGGTACGGCCGAGCGCCCGGACGGATGCCGCGGTGGTGATTATAGCCTTGTACACCTTTCAGAGGTCGGCCTGTGGAAGGCGACGGAAGGCAAGAAGCCTGAAGATATTGTTCAGTCTGCATGCTCTGCAGTGCTTTACAAGCCTTACACGATGATCGTTTATGAAAGCACGGCCAAGGGTGTCGGCAACTTCTTTCATCGTGAATATCGTGCTGCCAAGTCCGGCAAGTCTCAGTTTGAGGCAATGTTCGTTTCATGGTATGACATAGAGAAATATTCTCTCGAAGTTGACAATATACGGGCATTTGCCGAAATGCTGTACGACAACCGGGATAACGACAATGTGGAATCGCCGCGTCAGGAGCCGGGCAAATATCTGTGGTGGCTATGGACTAAAGGCGCTACCTTAGAGGCTATCAACTGGTACATACATCAGCGCGCCATGTACGACGACCACGGACTTATGGCGTCTGAATATCCGTCTGACGATGTAGAAGCCTTCGTTCATTCCGGCACTATGGTGTTTGACAAATACAAGGTTGAAGCATTTGACAAATACTGCAAGGCTCCCAGATATGTCGGAGATGTATATGCTGACGGAGACGAAGGAAAGGCCGCGCTTAAAAATCTTCGCTTCACGCAAGATAAGCAGGGCGTATTTTGGGTTTGGAACTTACCAGAGATTGATTCCGAGGAAAAGGTCGTCAACCGCTATCTTGTAGTCGTCGATGTCGGAGGACGCTCCCGAAAGGCTGACTGGTCTGTTATTGTCGTTTTCGACAGGCTGATGATGATGGACGGCGGCAAGCCGCTTGTCGTAGCCCAATGGTACGGACATTGCGACATGGACGTGCTGGCATGGAAAGCGGCACAGATTGCAGCCTTTTACGGCAATGCCCTTCTTGTCGTTGAGAGCAACACACTTGAGACGCACGACAAAGAACGAGATGTTGACGGCGATCAGTCCGGATATATACTCAATCAGATAAAGTCAGTGTATGACAATCTTTATGCACGCAAGCAGTCAGAAGAAGAGATTATCGAAGGTGTGCCGAAGAAATACGGTTTCCACACAAACGTATCAACAAAGCCTATGGTCATATCTACACTTGTTAAGATCGTTCGTGAAAACATGTATATCGAAAGAGATAGGCGCTGCCTTAACGAGTATCTTGTATACGAGAAAAAACAGAACAACTCTTATGGTGCTGTTATCGGCGAACACGACGACCTGCTCATGACACGTGCAATAGGACTGCACATCTGTTTCTATGAAATGGACCGCCCTAAGATAGTCAAGAGGATAAGAAGAAAGCCTGTTAAAAAGAAAGTGGTTTCGGCCGCTACAATATAAACTTAAAATTATTTGCTATGAATCTATTTCAGAAACTGAAGGCCACGTTAAGACTTCGTGAGGCCGTAAGAAAAGCCGAAGAGGCTTACTCAAAGGATGGTGAACGTTATTATGTAATGCCAGGGCCGGCACGTGACGGCAGTCTGCTTGTCATGGACAGATACAACTTCCGCAAGCTGAAACAAAAAGGATATATATCGCGTGATGTATTTGTCCGGGACCTGGAGATGAACTCTTTTTACTTCACAAAGTACAAGGACGGCAAAGGCTCTATCACTCCGGAAGTAGAAGCCTTCAAACGCAGTCAGTACATGAAGTGGTATGATAATTGTCTAAAACGGCGTAAATCAAAGAAAAGCAATGAAGTACACAGCAAAAATTAAACAAAACCTTGAAGGCATAAGGACGCTGACACACGATCCTTTGGTAAAGTACAATGTGAACTCTAAAAACGCAGACAAGCGTAAATGAAAAGAGGGCGGAAGTTAATATTTCCGCCCTTTGTTTTATGCTGCAATTGCATTGTGTAATCTGTTTACCGCATCCATATTTGCGCCTTGCTGTGCCTGCTGCATAACCTCAGGAGATACACCTTGCGGTACTCCGCCTTGCTGTATCTGTTCTTTCTGTGCCTTTATGCTCTGCAAGAGTTCATCAGCAAATGGGAAGTCGCCGTGTTCAAGCAGCTGCTCTACGCTGATTGCCTGCGCTTGCCACAACTGCATAAGAATGTCGTTCGCCATTTGGCGATAGGCTGGGGTAGAGGTGCTTTCTGTTATCGACAAGTCAAATTCGACATCACGTATCTTCTTTGGATCGTATTCAATCTGTGCGCCGCTCTTGCCGGCAATATTAAATACGCGTTTGGTGTCATAGAACTGCTGCATGTTCTTAACATCTTTATATGCTCCGTCGATGATGAACCCACTGAAACTCTCAAGCATGTCAAGAAGTGACATCGTGCTGTTCTGCACCTGCTGATTGTACATCGTAGCACTTTGTCCGGAGAATCCGGGCTTGCCCTGCAACGCGCCATTAACACCGCTTATATCCTCAAAGAACTTCAACTGAAGGTTAAGAAGTTCCGTTATGCCAATGTTAGTCGAGTTGTTTGCCACCTGCTGCGGTATCTTTCCGCTGCTTGAAGGCTTATAGACAATAACACCGTTAAACTGCGCCCATTCTTCGGCAATATCTTCCATTGACACGCCGTCCGGTAAGCAATCGTCGGGCATAAGAAGAACACCCTTTGCCGATGCTCGCATTATCCAGTCATAAAGAGTGATAAGGCGGTTCGTGTATCTTTGCTGGTCTATAACATCGCTTACAAACGAATGTATCTCGCCGTCAATGAAAGGATATGCTTTAAACACGTATGGGTGAGAGCCATGCTCAAAAGGCGTCTCGCCTTCTTTGAGAATATCTCCAAACGGCGACAGATAGTAGAAATACCAATAATCATCCATAAACCACTCAGCCGTTATGATTGGAATCTCTTCCGTAGGCATTCCGGCCGCTTTGCCCATTTCTATACGTTGAAGGTTTACGTTTACGACTTGTTCCTGATAATCTTCTGCATCAATTTTAAAAATGTCTCCGTTCTGATAGTCATGGCATCTGTATCTTGGTTTCTGCTCTTTGCGCCACACCTCGATAACACGACACCGGCCCGGCTCGCTTGTCAGAAGGAAATCATAATTTTCAAGTCTGCTGTAACCAAATCGTTCTGCGTAGCTGGCTATAAACTCTTTTTTCGACGCCCATTTGTATATGTCCCTCAGCTTTCTGTAATCTTCAGGAGTAGACGCAAAGTTTTCGCACAGCTGCCCGAAACTGACATCATGCACTTCTCCAAGACACGTGACGTCCCAACCGCGGAAATCGCGCATATTGTTGTCTATGAAGAAATTGTTTGGCTGCACATAGTCAGTCCAGCAATCTTCCTTGCCGTTACGCCAGCCGTAACTCTTGCGGTGAACGATAAAGCCGGATATTAAGAACTCTTCCATACTTCGTGCATTGACTTCATTCATGCGGTTCAGCTGCATATTACACTGAAGAATGGTGCTCATTGTTTCACCGAGTTTCTGCTCGTCTCTGTCTCTCGCAGTACAGGTAGGCTCTTTCATCTGACTTCGATACACGCCGAGAACGTTTCTTACAAGCCTGCGAATAAGGTTGTTTTTAAGCGGAACGCTGCCCTGCCGCTCGATATATTCTTCTTCCGACATTGCTTCTCCGTTCACGCATATCATATCATCCCACTGCTTGCCGTATGTATATCGCTTATTCCTTTCTCTGTCCTTCCTGAAATCGTCCATCATATTCCAATAATGCTGGGCTTCCATAAGGACATCAAAAGCGCGGCGGTCTCCAAAGTTCTTCTTTGAAAACTTCACCGTGTTCATCTCCTCATCATCCTTGCTCGGAGTGATGCGGCTCATATAAAATAATTTCTTCTTTTTTACCATAAAAAGATGCTTGTATACCTTGCAAATATAGGTCATACAAGCATCTCTTAGAGGTTAACTATTTACGCGCGTACTTGTTTATATCAGAAATCATCATCTTCTTCAGCTCATTTATTTGTGCCTCGATATCTCTCTGCTCGTCCGCATCGTTTGTTTCATCAAGCATAATAATCAAATCTTCTATGTCCGGCTGATACTCTTCGTATATTTCAAGACGCCTGTATTCAGGTGAGTTATATAAGAAGTCTATCTTTTCAGCATAGTCAAATACTCCGTTTTCAGTGTCTCGCTCATAATTGTTTAAGCGTTTTTTTAACGTGTCATGCTCTTTCTTTATTCTGAAATATTCATTGTTTATTGCCTTATATTCAGTCCTTTCATCTCCGTTCTTTACTATTCTATTCCATATAAGAATACTATTCGGATCATATTCGCGTTGTCCTATAGCAGTCTCACCCATTTTAGTAAGCCTGTCAATAGTATTGGCAATACCGCCAAAATATCCCGTCAGGACATGCTCTATCTTAGCAGGGTTAATGTCAATCTCGCCTTTTGTATACTTATCTCCGCCTGTAGCTTCGTTAAGTGTTTCAGACAAGTCAACAAGATATTTGTTTGCGCTCTTATACGCTTTCGTCCATTCCGGTAAGTCCTTGTTAAAATCAGTGTCTTTGTAGATAGGCATTCCGGTCCAGCTTCTGTTATATCCGTATGCTTCTGCAAATGGTTTTATGAAACTGGGGACAAATGCTTTAGCTCCGCCACCGCCTTCAAGAATGTCAATAGGCATTACCTGGCTTATCTGGCCGGCTATCTGATTAGCTATTTCATCACCGCTAAGATGCTCCTTGTCGCTCATAGTACTTATCATAAGTTCGCCAAGACCATATAATGAACGATATTCAACAGGCAACGGAATACTTACCCATTGATCACCTGCACGGAACATGATGTTACTTCTGCGCACATAGTCAGGCAGGTTCCAATAACTGTTTTTATCATCATCGTCATCATCTCCATAGCCAAGCGATGCGACAACTGCGCCTAACATAAACATTGTAGCCATAGCAGTTAATGCTTTTGCAGGGTTGTGTTTTACCTGTCTGCCAAAGTTTGTAGATCCTTGTATGGCAGCATTCCAAAAGACAAAGCCGCTTCGGCCTAAACCGGAAATAAACGCTCCGGCATTACCGAGTTTTGTCTGTCCTGTCGCTCCCATAAACTTTGAGCCGCTGCCTTTCTTGTTGAAGTTCACACTTATCTCCTTAGCGTCATATATTGAACGCTCTATTGAACGGCCCATTTCTCTTGATGTAACAAAGGCGGCAAAACGTGCGCTGTTTTCAACAGCCCTATTAAATTCGTCAAACCTTTCAGCCAGATAGCCCCATGCCTTTTTAATAGGTAACTTGCCCTGATACTTCTTTATTTCCTTAGATATTTCATTTTTTCGTTTTTCTATATCACGAACACTTGCATATCCGGTTTCGCCACCATTAAGCATGAATTGCTTAAACATCATATCTGTTTTGCTGTTCGCTTTCAGTTTATTTTTACGATACCTCGCAAACAGCTTCTTCATCTTTATAGGATTTGCCAAGACATAATTCTTATGAAAGCGCAAAGCATAGTTAGGTCTTTCCTTTACCCATGCCATACTATTTGCATATAAAGCATCTCGAATGAAGTTTGAAACAACAAAGTCAGGATTTCTAGTAGTATAGAACGCACTAAGCTGTCTATTTAAATTTTGTCCTGCTTTAAGGATTGCGCCTATTGCTCCTGACATATCGTTATCAGGGTTTGTAAGACCATTTACGGCCTGCGCTGCTCTTGGGTTGCCGTTTATCGTAATAACATAGTTTCTGCCGTTTCTACGCACAAGTATCTGATGCTGCTTTAAATCTCTGCTTTCAACAACTCTGTACGGAACTTCAACGGTCTGCTTGCCATGTTTGTATAGTTCCGGCTCTTCTTCAGCAAGCTGTTGCATCCTTTCTTCAAACTCCTGCATCTTTCTTTCAACCTCTTTGGCTGTATCAGTGTCTTTGATGTTATCAGGAAATACCGGCTCCCATTCATCATTTACCTCATTATACTTCAGCCACAAGTCGCTGACGCTTGCAAGGTCGCTTTGATGATTTAAGACAAAGTTCAGGAACTTCTGCTTTACAAGTTTGTTTCTGTTGCCCTGCATTATAGCATTTTCGGCCATGCCCTGGAGATAAGCAAACGGATCATCCGCTTTTGACTTTCTACCTTTTGCGGCTTTAATAGGAGCGAAGAACGCGCTGTTCTTGTTCTCAAGATAAGCATATTCATCTTCGCTTGTCTTTTCATCAAAGCCTCTTAAAGGTATGTAGTAGTCAAACATAGACTTCAACTTCTCCATTGTGTCTTTTGACATCAAGCCAGTGTCATATTCTTTGTCAAGTATGGCATTAGAAACGGCGCGTGTCTTGTTCCACAATTCTTCTGTGTCATGTTCTGCCTCATAATCATCAACTATTTGCTGTGCTTCTGCCTCTGCCTCGGCAACTTTTTCTTTTCCAGTTAATGCGGTAAGGCCGGCATAATCACGTTTTCTGTATTTCTCGATGAAATCATCAAGCGTCTTTTCGCCTTTCGGATGCTCTTTTACATAATTATCGTATTCATTTTTGGCATCTCGTTCTGCCATTACCTTGTTACGCTCAAGGCCATGCTTTGCCATCATGTAGTTTACAAGTTCGTCTCTTCCGCCTTTCTCACTACCTGAAAGATTTGCAGCTTCTTCGAGAAGAGGTTTAAACAGCAGATTTGCAAAAGCATCTGCCTCAGCCTTGTTTACAGACGACAGTCTGTTTTCTCCAAGGTATGCGTTCTCAAATCCTGCAATATCTTCTATTTTGACATTTTTGTTGCCTTCGGCCTTCAATATTTCCGTCATGGCTTCTCTTAACGATAGCATGCTGTCCTGTACGGCCTCGCGCATCTGATACATTCCGTTTTTAATTCTTGCATCATATATGTCAGCAACATAAACTCTTCTGCGCTCTTCCGGCTCCACTTCTCGATACAGGTCATTGTCAGCAACGCTTTCTCTTGTTTCACGCACTGCATAGTTACCGACTTTAAGCTCATTTTGCTTTGCGATGTCCTCGGCTTCGCTGAACACGTTGCGGTATCGTCCAGGGTTCTTCAGGTTCTCATAGCTTCGCCATAAGATATAGCGGAGTTCATTGTCTGACAGAGTTTTCCCTGAAAAGCCTTTAAGGCCGATGCTGCGCACCATTGAGAGGAACAAGTCTTTTATCTTATTCCACCAGCTCGCATTCATATCTTCAAAGTTTGTGTTTTCTGCCAGTGATGCAAGATACTCTTCTGTTGCAACCTGCGTGCTAAGCTTGTTCTTCCGTGCTATGTCGTCAATCTTTGACTTTATTTCATCACTTACATTATTATATATATTGTCAAGGAACGTTCCGAAATTTTCTTCGCCCACAAGCTGACGCAATCCGTAGTGCGCCACTCCCTCATGAAGCACAGTCCTTACCGCATCTTCCGCATCAACAGCATTAGGCGCATATACCACAATCTCGCCTGTTCGCGTGTCATAAAAGCCTTGTATTCTTCTGCCTTGCTCAATGGCGCGTCGGACGCTGTCGTTGTTCACCTCGTCTATCGAGTGCGCCACCCTTACACCAATGTTCAGCTTATTGGCAGTGTCGGCAACGGCGGTGTCAATGTCGTTTGTTTGTTCCGTAGGGACAAGATTTTCCTCTAAAACGTTTGGATTTTCAAAGTTTCTTATTATATTTGCAGTAGAAACAAGCTCTTGATTGTCTGAGGCTTCCGAGATACTTCTCTCGGAGAAGTGCAAATAGTCAAGAGCTTTTTCTTTATTTATAAATGTAGCATAACCTTTATTTATCCAATCAACTACATTGTTGCTCCCTTTGCCAAAAACAGAAGACACAATATTAAAATCTGCGTCTACACCAGTTTTACCTACTGTAACACTTACAAGAATATGTTTATCGCCAATTTGTAGTTCTGTCAGAATTGAGCGGTTGCCGTTCTTTTGATAGTTGTTGAACACAGCTATCGGGTCTGCCACGGCTCTTGGCAAGTCCTTAATTTCGGCAAGCGTGAAACCGTGTTTGCGCATCTTCTTAATCACCTTGTTGCCGTACAGCTTCATAGGTTTATCCTCCACGCCAGCCGCACGTAGGACAGCCGATGGCCTGCCTAACGACAACGTAACCTTGTCGGCGTTCTCCTCCGTCAGTCCTTCCAATTGTTGATTAAACTGCTTATTGACATCTTCTATATTGTCGGTTGCTGCTTGATTTTCAGTGTTACGGTAGCGCACGTCAGCCTTTCTTGCGTTGAAACGTTGCGACAGCGGTATGATGTTGCCCTTGTCGTCACGGGTTATAAGGTCGTTCAGCTTGCGGTTGTTCTTTGTGTTTCGGTAAGCATATCCCTTTCCGTCGTCAAAGCCCCATTCGTTTATGTCGTTACCGTCCCACCATATCTGACTGGCCGGTACTTCCTGCTCTATTATGCGGTAATCTCCTTCCAGCCTGTTGTCGCCGTGCATTTCTGCATATTTCCTGCTTGGAGTTACCCAGTCGCCATTACGCAACTTGCCTTCCTTTACTGACTTAGGCACGGCACGGTAAACTTTCACCATCGGGTCTTTGCCGTTCCTTACCTCGTCAATGGCCTTGTTTATGGCCTCTGCACTCTCACGGCCGTGTGCTGTGTCCGTACCATAAGCACGCAGGTTGGTGAAATAATCACTTGGTTGCTGTGAATATCCGTTCGCGATGTCGGTAATATTTACATCCGGCGCATCGTTTTCTACCGCCGCCCGTCGTTCCTCGTCGCTTTCATAGCCGGGATTGCTCGGTGCGCTCCATGCGCCAACACCTTGGTATTCGCTGCCTACGTCACCGTAGCCGTTGCGGCGTGCCGCCTCATTTACAAGATTGCGCATTCGGATTTCATCGTTTGCCTCCACGGCCTTCATGTATTCAGCGTCAAGCTGCTCGCTGCTCATGTTCTGAAACTCTTGCAGACGACGGCGTTCTGCCTCAGCTTCCTCCTCGGCTTTTTTGCGGGCCGCTTCCATTGCGTTGCGCTCATCCAAAGTCCTTTGGACGTATTGTTGACGTAATTCATCAATGTTGCCAAACCGCTCGTAAAGTTCCTTTTCTATCGGTGAGAATATTTTCGCAAATTGCCCAAGACTTGCTCCCTGATTGTCAAGACGAACTTTCCTTCTTATCTCTTTGAATGCGCGCGATGCTCCGTTTAGGTTTCCACGCCGTATATAGTCGGCGTAGTCCTCCACGTCTTTTTCGTTCAGGTTGTGCTTCTTTGCGAAATTAGCGGTATCGTCGTGTTCTTTTGAATCCTTTAGCGTTCTGCCTTCCAGCAAGTCGCTCATCACCCTGTCGGCCACTTCCTCCGCGCTCGTATAGTGTATGTGCAGGAAGTCCGCCACGCCCTTCCAGAACTTGCGCAGTGCCTCTTTTACGCGTTCCATGGCCGTCACGGCTTGGGCGGCCTCAAATACGCCCTTGCCATCAACGGCCTTGCGCGTCTCCGCTTTCAGGCGTTCCGCACCGCGCCGTCCCGAATACGTCGCAAGCACCTCGTCGGCTATATCATCGTCCGCAGTCAGTTTAGGGTATCTGCGCCTTACCTCGTCCCATACGGGCGTGCCCTTCATCAGTCCTACAACATTACGCCACTCTTCCGGGTTGCCCTGTCTCAACGCGCTTGCCCACAGGTGTGCGTACTCGTGTATCGGCGTGTCGGCAGTCGCCACTCTCGGGTCTACGTAAATCCTACCGCCGACGGTGAACCCGTAGGTCTCGCCGTTAGGAGTACGGAAAAAGTGCACGTGGTCCGTTATCTTCAGGTCTTCCTCGTTGAAGATTACGTAGTTCCTTGCACCGTCCTCACGGCCTCCGCTTCTGTACTCCGCGGGGTAGGAGATACCTGTAAAACCGATATCATTCAATGCTTCTGATGCGGCTTTGTAATTATTGTCAAAGCCATAACGTGACAGCAACTTATACAGTCCTTCGCCTGTCAGATTGTAATTATCCTCATAATCTTCAAGCTTTTCTGCAAAATAATCATAGTCAAATGCTTCATTTTTAAGTTTTGATAAACTATTTAAGATATCATTCTTCTGCTCTTCTGATATTTCATTAGACCAATCCAAGTAGTTCTCTCCCGTGTCGTCGGGAATTTCTACGGTGTAGAGATGACGGTATTGAGGGTTGTTATATTCATCTTCTGAAATTGTCGTGATACGTTGTAAACACTTCTTATAAAAAGAAGCGAATACATCATCCTTATGTTTTTTCGCTTTGGATAATGCAGAATTACAATCTTTGATAGCCTTTTCCCTTGCTTTTTCAAAGTTGCGAATCCGCTTGTCAGTGAAAGCTCTTTTTAAGTAATCGCGGCTTTCATGTTCAACGGTAAAAGGAAATTTTGTCGAGGCGAAAGAATGGGCACCGGCTGCCATTCTTTCCGCATACATCCTTCCTATTCCTTCAACTTCCGTCACGTAGCTGCCCCAACCGTATGCCTGTGCACCTTCACCTTCACCCATGTGGCTGTGGTCGAACGCCTCAAAGTCAGCGGCACTGCCGTGATAGACACGGTGCTCGCGAATTTTCTCGTCGTTTTCTATTGCAGTCTCGGCGTCTTTTCGTATCTTTGCAGCGTCGGTGCTGAGGATAGCGTTTGGGACGTGTGTATCAGGGACGGCTTTATGCCGGGCATTGGTAGCCTCAGATGACGTTTCAGCCCACATGGTTATGGTTTCCATATCATTTGGGCTGTTTTTGTATTCTTTTTCAACCACGACAACATAGCCGTTGCTTAATTCCTTGTAGAAACGTAACGATTCGCGACCACTTATGTCCGTAGATGCTTTCTTCACATAATCGGGTGCAGTCATTATATATGGTATAAGTTCCGCGTCCTCCTCACGTAAGGGTATGCTGTTCTTATTCAGTTTGTTACCTTTTATGCCGTGGTTTTTCAATGCGTGCGCTATGCCGTTTGCTGTTATGTTATGACTGTCAAAGTCACGCCCCATGACCTCCTTTATTTTCCGCTGAGTACTTTCAGGAAGTTCTATTGTGAAAACACGGTCGCGCTTATTGCCTTTAATCCAACTGTGTATCGTGTTTGCCGCTTTCGTCAAGCCGTCAAGCATGGCCTGCATCCTTACGCGTACCCCTCTTCCGTTCGCCTCGTCAAGCACCCTTTGCCCTTCTTCTGTGTCAGTTATCACATCAAAGCCTGACTTGCGCAGCCTATCAATAACAGCGTCACGGATGGCCGTCTCCTCTGCTGACAAAGATTTTTCTCCGGTTTCTCCGAGCATCTGTCGCACGCCGCCGTCTCTTTCTGCAAGTATGCGCCTTGCATCGTCAGCCAAGTAGCTGTATTGTGTATGGTCAGCAATTAGCTGTAGGGTAGAATTGGATGTATTCGGATTGTTTAAGACAGCTCGTAGGACATCAAAAGACGGATCAGCGGACATCACGTCAAGAACCCGTGCATCAGATGTATTTCTTGCAAAATCAGTACGTTTTCTTTCGCCCATAAATGCCTCTTTAGGGATTCCTGCCTTCAGCAAAGCATTCTTGCATGCTTCTGCGATGAAAGATTGTGTCCTATAAGTACCTGAAGAAACATCTTTTTTGTATTTCCTTGAGTTGTCCTTGCTTCTGAAATAGGTTGCGGCAACAGCTTTCATATCGTCAGAACTTTCTATAAATGTACGCATGCGGCTTTCTGCAGCCTCTATGGCCTTTGTGTCCCCTGATTCATAAGCCCTTAGCAAATCGCCCGGAGTAATATCTGTATTGTCTACTCTTTCTTCATTTTGCGCTCCAATAGCATTAACAGACTTATATTCAGAGAACGGCTTTGTCTTTCTATGGCTACTGTTTACCCACTTTTTGAACTCGTCTTTGCTGACTTCGGTGATAGTGCCAAGACCTTTCCAGCCTTCTTCGTAGTTAGACAGATAGGCCGCACGTGCATCGTCTGCGCTTTGAAAGCCATACATCACCTTGTGTTCATCAAAGCTGCCGTCAGGGTTCACCTGGTCCACAACATATACGTTGCCTTCAGTAGGATTATCAGATAAGAATATGTCGATATGGTCTCCGTCCACGCCTTCTGTGCCGCGGATATAGCCATAAGTGTTATTCATCGTCTGTTCCCACTGCTTGCCGTCAGCATCTGTGCCACGGCGCACGCTGCCTTTTGGCTGCTCGATAGTTATATCGTAGCCGTCAATTCTCACGTGTCCCTTCTTGTAGTTGCCTGCTTCCTTCTGTCCTTCGGTCGGATTTACATCAGTTTCTTCCTCCGCTTTCGCAATTTTCTCGTCAATTGTTTGCGCAACTGCCGATTTATCACTATCTTTGCTTTCAGAAGAGTTTCCCGCTGGCGCGGTTGCACCCATGGATTGGCCGCTATTAACTTCGGAAGTATCGGTGACAGTACTTTTTCCTACTGCGGGTACGGTATATATTAATGGTTTACGGCGCGAGTATTTTTTCTTGAAGATGCCCGCGCTGTTTACGTTCCAATAAGTACCGTCATTTGACAGTTGTATAAATAGCGTATTGTTATGCTCGTCAGATACTTCAAGCAGATAGGTTTGCTTCTTACCTATTAATGCTCCTTCTTTAATGTCTGTATAATTTTGGGCTACATTTTCAACAAATTGTTCTACAGACTGATAACCGGCATTCCTGATTTGTTCTCCATGGCCTGCTTCTATATGCAATAATCCATATCCATGATTTTTGCCATCGGTACCAACTTTATTTTCACCAAGACTTAGTTTGATTGGTGCTTCAGTCAGACCGCTTTCCGATTCTATAGTCCCAAAAACAGTTGAACCATTTTCGGCAAGCACCATTGGGTTGCCGTATTCATCTTGCTCATTTTGAGATAATGGTACATTTATCTCTTCGGACGTTTCCAGATTGTTTTGCTGTCGTCTTGCAATATAGCCAGTGTATCCTTGTCTTCCTCGCTCAATGTTTGGTATTCTTTCTCCGCTTGCTTCTTCTGGTGCAGCTTCATTTTCATTATTGCTTTGCACGCCAGCTTGTACTTCTGTTCCTGGCTCTGTGCCGCCTTCACTTCCTCGTTGCTCAGTAACTTGTTGCTCAGACAATACTTGATTGCCTCTATCATCTGCTTGCTCTTCTCCTGTGGTGTCATTTTCTCTTGATTTTATAAGTTGTTCAATTTCTTCGGCGTACATATTATTAAACGCCGTTTCATCATAATTGTTGTACTCTCGCCATATAGTAGGCATTATCTGCTCTTCATAGGCCAGATACTCTTCGTATGTCATGCCGTATTGCTCCATGTATTGTGCATCACGTGCAGCATTACGCGCATCTATATAAGCCTGCTCTTCGGCCTCGTTGGTCTGTTTCAGCTCTCCACGCGTGCCGGCACCCTGCAATGCTGACAATATGGCATCCTTGGCCGATGATGTATCACCGCCAAACAGCACGCCGTTCATCTCGGCATTATCATAGCTTACAAGTTCCTCTGCAAGCCTGTCAATAGTCTTGCCGCCATTTTCAGCCTTTGCAATCATGCCGACAAACTTACGCTGTTCGTCAGTGCCATAACCGGTTTCTGCCTTGAAGCTCTCCGGTGTAATCTTCGCACCGCGGATAAAGTCAGATGCCACGCTGACAGCATCCTGCTGCACGCTTCCGCCCATATCCTGATATTCACGCCTTGCAGCCTCGCCGCTAAGCTCGTCTTGTGCTGCCTTGACCTCTTCCGGAGTTGTGTGTGTCTGCTGTGCAATATAATTTTTGACACTATTCCAGTAGTCGCGAATACGTGTTGCATCCTCAACTTGCTTCTGCCATTCCTGCTTCTTCTTCAGATATTCAGCTTTATTTGTGCCTATCTTCGGCGCTTTCTTGTTTACCTTTTCAAGGTTCTTGTCAGCCTCGTTTATATTCGCGTCAACAAAGTCTCTTATCTCGTTATCATCAAGTTTGCCGTCGTACAAGTCATTTATCGTCGTCTCAACCGGCACCTGGTGATACAGCGTATTGCCTTTCTCGTCTGTAGGTATGACCGGCTTTTGCTCTTCTTGTGCTGCTTCTGCTTGTGTTTGCTCCACTTGCTGTTCATTCGCAGGCTGTTGTTCTGCTGAAGGTTGCTGTTCCGTGGCTTGCTCTGCAGGTGCCTGCTCTGCCGCCGGCTGCTCTGTAGTAGTCGCTTGTGGCTGCTGGACAAACTGGTCCGGAGTATAGAGATTTACAAGTACATTCTTGACTGGCGTGTCCGTCTGCACTTCGTACTGTCCATCTTCGTTCACATCTCCTGTTATCACGCCATGTACGATGTTGCCATTCTCGTCCTGGACATACACATCATCATTAAGATTATACGTTACGGCAGCCGCCGGCTCTTCTTGCTGTACAACCTTATTCTTGTTAGTGCGGTCGATCATTATCTGTATGGCATCTTTTGGCATGGCTACAACTTCACCGGTGCCTGCATCTACATTAACAGTGCCGTCTCCGTTGTCTACAATACCGTCTTTGTTTGGCACAACAGTAACCTGGGCAACCTTGCCTGCTTCGTCTGTAAGCGTATATACATCACCCTGCGCAAATGCCACCTTGCCGTCTATATCATTTGCCTTCTGCTGTGCGTAGGTCTGCGTGATGTTTGTTTCAGCCTCTTGTTGCTCTTGCTCAGGTGAAATAGCATCATCCACGCGCATTATTGCAGAAGGAGAGACCATTTCCATTTCGCCGGTGTCTGCATATCTTACAAGTATGCTGCCGTCTGACTTCTCGCGGTCAACTCCACTCATGTCTGCCAACATTTCGACATTTCCGGAAATAACATAAGCACGCCTTTCGTTGCCGTTCTCGTCTGGCGCCTTCATCATAGCAGGCTGTATCATGCCGGTTGTCTTGTTGATACGGCTCTCAATCATGTCATTAGACTGCTGCACCTGCGTGTCTATATCGTCACGTACACGCTGTATCATACCGTCATACGCCTGTTTTGTATTCAAATAATCAACTACAATCTTCCTTAACGTTGGAGCTTCAACGTACTGAACAAGCAGTGAATTATCGTTCTCAATCTCGTCAAGTGTTTCTTGAGGGAACGCCTGAAGAGCCTTTTCTCTCGCAACTTCATACCTATTCTTAATTTGATTGAGTTCTTCCGGATTCTCAGTGTTATAGCCGTTAGCATAGCTTTCATTTGCAGCCTTGCTTTCCTCGCTTTCCTCGTTGGCATTAGACATCTGGCCTATGTTGTAGCCGCACATCTTAGTCAGATTACGGACATAGTTAAGTGCTGCGGTCTTTTGCTCAGGATATAAACTGCTGTCGTTCATTATGTCCATTACAGCGTTTGCCATGTCCTCATTTGGCGTGTTGTCTATGACTTCTTTAAGACCATTCCACTTCTCATTATCGCCAAATCTATATGCGGCCGTTCTGTCTGCCTTGTCTGTAGCGTGCTTATAGCGATAATACATTGCCGTATGTGCGCCCTGGATAGTAACAGGTGCTGCGCCAAGAAGCGCGCTCATTGCAGCCGTACCGAGCCATATATCAACATGCGTTCTTGGATCTTTAAGCTGCTGCCATGTCTCACCAGCGTTGCCTGTAAGGGCGTCAAAGGCCATGCCCTCATATTCTTCAAGGGCTTCACCCGGTATTCCGTTATATCCTCCGGCTGTCAATAAGCGGTTATACTGCTGATACCATTGCTTATTGCCAATATTAGTAAGGGCATTGGATATTTTCGACAAGCCAATCTTTTCGAGACCTTTTTTAATAAGACCTCCGGCGCCAGGGATGAACTCTCCGAACATCTCAGAGCCATTTTCGCGTATCTGGTTACGCTCCGCATCGACAAATGCGTCAAGAACATCCATGCTGTCCTGAACCTTATAGTTGCCTTGTGCGTCCTTAACCGTCTGACCAGCTAAATTAGTACCCATAGCACCTATTGTACGCCCTATGCCTGCCGTGTTGCTAACAACAGCTCCTGCTGTATGTGCGCCAAGAAGTATGCCTGTGCCTTTGAGAACGCTACGGCCTATAGCCTTTGCAGCAGATTTAGCTGCTGTTTCTCCGGCTTGTTTTGCAAGAAAACGCGTTCCTATGCCTGCAACCTTTCCGGCAACACCTTTTGCCACGCCGCCAGCTCCTGGTGTAAGCATTATATCCTTCATCAAGTCAATAGATGTAGGCACCATTTGTCCGGCTCTTGCCCATGCTCCATAATCACCGGCATATTGACCTTGCACCTCAGCATTAAGCGCGTCAGCTGCAAGAACAGACGCTGCTGCTTGCTCTTCTTCTGTCAGCGGCTCACCTGTGGTCTGCTTGCGATTTATTGAATTGATATGTTTACGCGCGTCAAGAAGAGCGATGGCATCATTAATTTCAGACAATCCGTCATTGAATGTATAACCATTTGCCGCTGTTGTTGCGATGCTATGGAAAAAGTCATTCATCTTATTGTCGCGCTTATCTTCAAGCGTTTGAATAGTTGCCCTATTTTTACGAGCCGCTGCCTCAAGCTGTCTATACTGTTCGTCACGCTGATAGCGTTCAAAAGGATTGTATGCCTGACCTCCTTGCGTTGATTCAGTCAAATCTGCAAAAGCTCGCACAACAGGATTCACGTTAGAACGCTCTTCGTCTATTTCCTTCATACGTTGACGCATTGATTCCTCCAGTCTGTCACGTTCAGCATACGCATCTCGTAATGTGGTGTTTACCGGATCCATTTCTCTTGCCTTCTGGTCGTCAATGATATTCTGCTCCAAATCAGCAACATCACGGCCGACATATTCATTTCCGGCCTCAGTGAGATATGTTTTCTCTACCTTGCCACTTTGTGGGTTGTATGTTGAGCTAGTCTCTACGACGTTCGGGTTCTCTCCGAGCTTGTAAGGCGCGGCATCTACACCTACGTTTTCACGACGCACACGCAGCGCATTATCTTTACGCGCGTCATTCTGTCTTTTCAGCGCTTGTGTGGCTTGCCTTGTAGCCTGCCCGACATTTTGGCCGAATGACGACGCCCAGTTAGACATCTTGGCCTTTTGCGCAGCCGTCATACGTGGCTGTGTCCTTCTTACCGATTCGTCGTACTCGTCAGCAACCTGCTGTGCATGGCTGCCGGCCTGAGTGTTTGTCGCAGTCCCCCTGTGCTCAAACCTGAATGGGCGCAAACCCTGGCCTCTTGCTTGTGTAAAGCGGTTCAGTGGTATGTCGTAGTCTGCCCCGTCTTTGTCTCTCATACGGATAGTAGCGCCTTTGTACGCATCAGCGTAAGACTGCATACCATACTTGTTGATATTCTGCTCGTCCACCTGGTGGCTTTTGCCGTCAGATGTTGTTATAGTGTATGTTATCTTATTAGGCATATTATTTAATTTAATGGTGGTACATTCCTATTTCCGCCTCTTTTATATCTGCTCACATCAAATGATGTATCATCGTCGATTTCGTCAGCTCTGCCGTGATTACGCAAGTAAGCTTTTCGCTGGTTCCAAACATATTTGATAAATTTCTCGTCATCATCCATATATCTGACCTTATTTCCTCTTACAGTGGTAAACCTCTTATTCATGTCGCGATAGTCTTTTTGCTGATCAGGCGTTAAGCTCATCCAATATCTATATGCGCTACGTAGTTCATTATCTTTTGACGATTTACTCTTACCTGAAGAAGATCCGCCGCTCCTTGTCTTTTCCGCTCTTGCTCTTGACGCCTCAGCTGAAGCATAAGATGCAGCCGTTGATGCTTTCTTAGCCGCTAATTCAGCTTTCTTTTCCGCTTCGGCATACTTAGATTCAATTTCTTTGATTTTCGCGTCATACTCGCCTTGCTTTATCTTGTTGTCCGCAAGTTTCTTGTTCAAATCGTGCATTTCTTGGTCGCGCTTTTCCTTAGCCAATTTTAGATTGTTTTCAATTTTGTTTTGGTACATTTTCGCCAAATAGTCTCTATAAGATGCATCCTTGTTCGCGTCAGCTTGCATTGCTGACATCATACCGGATATATATGATTTAAGCTGCGCATCATAATCAGACCGAAGCTTATCCCAACGCGCCTTTGTTTTGGCAGACATGCTTTTGCTTGGATCATACGCATTGGGCGCACCTTTCGTGGTAAAGTACAAGTTGGACAGTGCAGATATGCCGTCGCCAATTGACGCAAATAGCTGTTCGCGCTTCTCCTTCTTTCTTTGTTCAGCGAGTTCTTCTGCAGTCATAGGAGTGAACGGATTGAGCCATTGATACATCTCTGTGTACGTCATAGGCTTTTCAGGCTGCGGAGTAATAGGCGCGGTGTCTATATCTGTCGCAGTCTTTACCGTCGACAGCAAGACATTGTTCATATTTGGTGCTGTCTGTGTCTGTGCCGTTGTTGCAGCAGGCGTATTCTGTTGTGTAGGTTGTGCCGTCGGTGTCTGCTGCACTGGCTGCGGCGCTGCCGTCGGTTGTGTTGCCGATGCAGCCGTAGGCGCCTGTGCCTGTTGTTGTGGTGGCTGCGAAGGCTGTGCCGTTGGCTGCTCCTTTTTTGCCGGCTGCGGTTTCGCTAATATGTTCTCAAGTGTTGTCATTATAGAGGTATTTTTGTTTTACCAATCTTTACATCGCCAAATTCCATGTCTCCGACAGCACTCGCAAGGCCTTGTGTCGCCTGAGCAATAGCATTGGCTTTGTTTATCTCCATGTTTTCGAGCTGATTCTCGAGCTGTGAATCACGCTCTTTATACTGCCCCTCGATAGCATCCTTGCGCTGCTCCGCATTTGTTGCTATCGTAGCCGTGGCGTTTGCCTGTGCCGCACTGTTAGCCGCCTTTGTCGCTGCCGTGCTCTCGTCAGTTCCGCCCATGACAGCCTGTGTGCCTGCCGCCTGGCGGTTGCGGTTTCTTATATTATCCTCAGTCAAGGTAAGTATGCGCTGCGCATCGGCACGCTGTGTGGCATCCTCGTTGTAGCGTCTATCGTACCAATCCTGATTCTCTTCTTGCTGTTGTTCAACTCTTTCTCTGGCCTTCTTCATTGCGTTTGAGGCCGATATGCCGCCGAATATACTTCCTACGGCTCCTAATGCACTTCCTATAAGTCCCATGTTTGTAAAAAGTTATCGTTATTATGCGAAAGTAATACCTTATATTTGCACTCAAAGGATAACATTAAACACACATAATTATATGGAAGAGGAAAAGAAAAAATGTGGCCGGCCAAAAGGTCTGCCGAAATATGGCGGCCGCGTAAAAGGCACTCCAAACAAGATTACCAAAGACATAAGGGAGAAGTTGGCTGAGATTACAAGTAAGTATTACAATAGCGAATTATTTGTAAATGATATTGCCGCTCTCGAGCCAAAAGACCGCGTAGCCGTCATGGAGAAGCTGACTAACTACGTTGCGCCTAAGATGCAGTCAACAACTGTTGATGCCAACATCGAAGCAAAGAAAACAATCGAGGACAGACTGCTGGCATTATCGTCTGGTTCAAAGGAATAGAAAACTATTTACACCTACTTTAGTTTTGTGCTTGTTGTTAATTAAAGTCAATAACAAGCATTTTTTATGTGTGTTAATCTAAACGGCTAACTCACAAAACAAAGCGCACAAACATATACAGAATATACATGCTTGTGCGCAATCAGGTATCAAATACCTTTGCCTTTCATTCGCTGATAAACAGCTTCTGTTTCTGTATCGAGATTTTTTATCTTAATAAGAATCATTGCACGCTGAGGTATATAAGAAGGCAGACGCTTTCCAATTTCAGATATAATCTCGTCCTTGTTCTTGAATCCGGCATCCTGAAGTTCAGCGACCTTGCTGCCGCTGTAATAGCCTTCGGCACGGACCATGTATTTGGGCGAAATGCGGAAACGCGTCTGTTTGGCTGCCTGATTACGTGCCGACGGTTCATCGGAGAAGAAAATGAAGTTAACAACCTTTTCATTCAGGATCCAGGCAGGCGAGTAGTCTATCTTGATGTAGCCGCGCGTTACTGCATTGCCTGTGCTGTGGTTCATCCCGAATGACACTTCTGATATGCTTGCGCCGCAGTCGTTCTGTGCCACCGTGCCCCATGTATGCCGGAAAGTGTACACGCTGTACCACCTGTTGCGTGGAATGTTCAGCAGTTTGCACACCTGCTTTATGCCGATGTTTACATTTGCGCAGAAGCTGTCAGATGAAGTCATTTTACGATAGAACGAGAAAAGATGTCCGTCAGATGTATCAGGATTTGAATATTTCTCAAAGATAGGCAGTAGTATTTCAGGTACTCGCATCTCCATATATGCGTTGTCTGCACGCGATTTAGCCGTCTTTGCCCTATGGTAGTGTATTATGCCGTCATAGTAATCATCTCTTTGCATGTTATACAGGTCAACCGTGTTTATGCCACCAAGACAAAGCACCAGCATTGCAACATCTTTTGCCATTTCGTTCAGCGGCAGTTTCATGCGGCTTTCAGGAAGAGGACAGGCAAAGAAGGCGCGGCACTCTTCTGGAGTTATCGCCAGCTTTTCAGCGCAGTCTGCTTTTGGAATCTTTACACGCACCCACGGGTTGGTCGTTATGCGCAGTATGCCGTTGTCGTAGTCGTTTATCTCATTGACGGCCGTCCTGAATATCTGCCGTATGCATATAGGATACATCTCCTTTGCGCGGTGTGTTTGGGCAAGCGTGGCTATCCACCTGTTCACAACATTTGATGTAAGCTGTGAAAAGTTTATCTGATTTGACCTGAAGAACAGTTCCAGATTACTAAGTGCAAGGTTGTAGTTGCGTGCGTTGCGCTGCTGTCCTCTGTCTATCATCCTGTCTATGTATTTACGCGCATAGTCTGAGAAAGATATTTCGTTTGACTTATCCTGCAAGTATGTTACAATGTCCTTTGCAGTCCATCTTCTTGAATCAATCTTGTTGACAGCCTCGTTGTATTTCAGTATTTTCTGTGAGCAATATTGCATCACCAGCGGATCTTTTATCTCTTTTGACTTCGTGAGCTGCCGGTCTGTTATCATCTTGTCTGTCTTGATGTACTGCACTGTCCTGTTGTTCGTTACTCTTATATACACCGGCCAGAAGCCGTCCTTTCTGCGTTTCTGCACGCACATCTTAAATGTTGCCATAACTCTTCTAATTTTTTTATTCTAAACTCGCTCTTAACCGCCATACCTTCAGCTCTAATATCGCTCTAAACTTTTACGTTCATTCTGCACATTTTCTGTGCCGATATGTTTACCTACATAATAGGCGGCAAGCCTTTATTTATCGTGCCTGCCGCCTAATTTGCTTATTTATCGCTATTTGCAGTTATTCCTCAACAGCAGCTTGCGCGGCCGCAAGACGTGCGATAGGCACGCGGAATGGAGAGCAGCTGACGTAATTTAGGCCAACTTTATGGCAGAACTTAACTGATGAAGGTTCACCTCCATGTTCTCCACAAATTCCACATACAAGTTCAGGACGAGTTGCGCGGCCTTTTTCTACTGCCATCTTAACAAGCTGTCCAACACCATTCTGGTCGAGAACCTGGAATGGGTCAACGTTAAGTATCTTCTTGTCAAGATATACAGGCAGGAAGCTGGCGATATCGTCGCGACTGTATCCAAATGTCATCTGTGTCAAGTCGTTAGTTCCAAAGCTAAAGTATTCTGCTTTCGCAGCAATGTGATCAGCTGTTAAAGCTGCTCGCGGTATCTCAATCATAGTTCCAACACGGAATGCTATTTCTATACCTTCCTCTTCGAAAATCTCTTTTGCCGTTTCACGAATGACCTTCTCCTGCATATCAAACTCATTGACGATACCGATGAGAGGCACCATGATTTCTGGTTTAGGATCAAATCCTTCTTTCTTTAACTGAACTGCAGCACCCAATATGGCTCTTGTCTGCATTGCCGTAATCTCGGGATATGTGTTGCCAAGGCGGCATCCGCGGTGACCAAGCATAGGATTGTGCTCACTTAGGCAGTTTACTCTCTGCTGAATCTCCTGAACGGTTATTCCCATTTCTTTGGCCATGATTTGCTGACCTTCAAGATCGTGGGGAACGAACTCGTGCAAAGGAGGATCAAGTAAGCGGATGTTGACAGGATATCCGTCCATTGCTTTCAATATACCATAGAAATCTTGTTTCTGATATGGTAAAAGTTTTGCAAGTGCTTTTTCGCGACCTTCAACTGTATCCGACAGAATCATTTCGCGCATTGCCTTTATCTTCTCATTTTCAAAGAACATGTGTTCTGTGCGGCAGAGTCCGATTCCGACTGCACCAAAATTACGGGCTACAGCTGCATCGTGCGGAGTGTCTGCATTTGTTCGTACGACGAGTTTTGTGTATTTGTTGCACAAATCCATAAGTGAAGCAAAATCACCTGTAACCTCTGCCGGCTTGGTTTTTACCTCACCAAGATAGATTTCACCTGTAGATCCGTTTATAGAGAGATAATCGCCTTCTTTAAGCATTACGCCGTCTATTTCAACAGTACGTGCTTTATAGTCAATATTCAAAGCTCCTGCACCAGACACACAGCATTTACCCATGCCTCTTGCAACAACTGCAGCGTGAGAAGTCATACCGCCTCTTGCTGTTACAATACCTTCTGCTGCTGCCATACCGGCCAAATCTTCAGGACTGGTTTCTATACGGACCATTATTACGCGTTTGCCGTCATCATGCCATTTTGCCGCATCGTCGGCAAAGAAAACAATTTGTCCGCAAGCTGCACCTGGTGAAGCTGGAAGACCTCTTGTGAGTACCTTTGCGGTCTTTAATGCGTTCTTGTCAAAAATAGGGTGGAGCAGCTCGTCTAGCTTATTAGGCTCGCAACGTTTTAAGGCTGTCTTTTCATCTATTTCTCCTTCACGCAGCAGGTCCATCGCAATTTTAACCATTGCTGTACCTGTACGTTTTCCGTTACGTGTCTGCAGGAACCAAAGTTTTCCTTCTTGAACGGTAAACTCCATGTCCTGCATGTCATGATAGTGGTGTTCAAGCTTTTCCTGAAGCGCATTGAGCTGTGCATATATTTCAGGCATAGCTTCTTCCATTGACGGGTATTTAGATATTCGCTCTTCTTCAGAAATGCCTTGCTGCTTAGCCCATTCAATAGAGCGTGCCTTTGTTATCTGTTGAGGTGTGCGTATTCCGGCAACAACGTCTTCACCCTGTGCATTAACAAGGTATTCACCATTGAAACAGTTTTCTCCGGTGGCTGCGTCACGGCTAAAGCATACGCCTGTTGCTGACGTCTGTCCCATGTTTCCGAATACCATGGCCATAACAGTTACAGCAGTACCCCATTCAGCAGGTATTCCTTCCATCTTACGATAAAGGATGGCACGTTCATTCATCCAGCTGTCGAATACGGCACATATAGCACCCCAAAGCTGTTCCATTGGGTCGTCAGGGAATTCCTTGCCTGTTTGTTTCTTTATAGCCTCTTTGAATAATTTGACAAGTTGCTTGAGTTCGTCAACAGTCATTTCATTGTCAAGAGTTATATTTCGTACAGCCTTTACCTTCTGAATTATAGCTTCAAACGGATCGATGTCTTCTTTGTTTACTGGTTTCATTCCTAAAACCACATCACCGTACATTTGTACAAAACGTCTGTAACTGTCGTATGCGAATCGTTCATTTCCGGTTTTCTTTGCCAAACCTTCAACAACCTTGTCGTTTAGACCGAGGTTCAAGATTGTATCCATCATACCAGGCATTGAAGCACGTGCTCCGGAACGTACGCTGACGAGCAGAGGATTCTCTACGTCGCCAAATTTGCTGTTCATCAAAGTTTCTATATGATGTACAGATGCTTTTACGTCGTCGCTTAAAAGTGCAACAACACTTTCTTTGCCTTTTTCAAAATATTCGTTACAAACATCTGTTGTAATAGTGAAACCAGGAGGAACTGGCACTCCGATAAGGTTCATTTCGGCCAAGTTGGCACCTTTTCCGCCTAGCAGATTACGCATATCTGCTTTTCCTTCAGCTTTTCCGTTACCGAAGGTGTAAACTCTTTTTTCTGTCATATTAATTTATGGTTTTCATGTATATTTTTTATCCAAGATTTTTGTTATGTGCAAATATACTTAAATTTTATTAACTAACAAATTTTTTTCTCTGTTTTTAGGTACAATCAATATAATTTGTTTTGTAAATATGCGTTTATTATGTCATTTGGAAATTATTGTTTGCATACTCGTTTTTTTGTAAACAGGCCATTTTACAAGTTTAATTATTTAAATGTTAAATAATGTAATTTGCGTGTATTGTATGGTTGGCTAACAATTTGTAATGTTTTTGCTAAAATATAGCCCAACATGTTAGTGGTTGTATGTAAGAATAATGGGATTAAATAGACTTTACTTTACTTAATGTCATTGCTATGTCGGCGGTTTATTAACGTTTTTGTGTGAAAATTGTGGCTTGTGTTTGATAATTAACCGCTTTTTAACATATAATTCATTGACTTTCGGACTCTAAATCAATATAAATTTATATGTAAAAGCATATGTTTGGCAATGTATTTAATATGGATTTGTACTGTTTGATTCTTGCGCTTTTTGTAATGTGTTGATTTCCAGTGTGTTATTTGTGGCTGAATTTTTGCGTGTTTTGTGGATGTAATTTGTTATATTAAGGTCTGTTACTGTTTTTTTACTGTTTGTAAATTCAAAAAGTAAGCATGATGCAAATAAATGTTTCAATGTGAAACTTAGGCGACCGGTTGATAAATGTCAATTATGCCTTAGCAATGTGATTATATTTGAATGTATGCTAAAATAGAATTGGAAAATTTGTTTTACTAATTAAAATTTCTACCTTTGTAAAAGAATGTAAATGGGTATGGAGATGATATGGGTACGCCCTGTTGTATGGGGCTTCCGTTCAATCCTGCACTTTATAATTGTAATTCTGAATATACCTTATTATATAAGGATAGCGGAAACAAAATAGGTGTAATGCCCTTTATAAATTTAATGTGATTATATTTTAAATCTAAATTACTTATATTAAACACTTTATTGTATGGATAAGACAATTGAAATGAATGCGAACCCACTAGTTGAGTTCCTGCGTAAACCTTCAAAATGCTTTACTAAAGCAGACATAATTGCATTTATACGTGAAAAGGGTATACGTATGATAGATTTTATGTATCCGGCTGAAGACGGACGCATAAAAACTTTAAACTTTATGATTAATGATTATGCTTATCTTGAAACTATATTAACAGACGGCGAGCGAGTTGACGGTTCTAGCTTGTTCCCCTCATTTATAGAGGCAGAAAGTAGTGATTTGTATGTAATACCACGTTTCCGCACTGCATTTGTAAGCCCGTTCTCAGAGATTCCTACTTTGTGCATGTTATGCTCATTCTTTGACAAGAATGGCGAACCATTTGAATGTTCTCCTGAACGTACATTGCATAGAGCAGCAGCAGCGTTTGAAGAGTCTACAGGCATGACTTTTGAGGCGATGGGCGAATTGGAATATTATGTTATAGCTGATGATAATGGAATGTTCCCTGCTGTAGATCAGAGAGGATATCACGAATCAGGTCCTTTTGCAAAGTTTAATGAGTTCCGTAAGCAGTGTATGGCATACATTGCTCAGACTGGCGGACAAATCAAGTATGGACATTCTGAGGTTGGAAACTTTACTCAGGATGGAAAAGTTTATGAGCAGAATGAAATAGAGTTCTTGCCCAACCCTGTAGAAACAGCAGCTGATCAGTTGGTGTTGGCAAAATGGGTAATCAGAAATCTTGCACAAATGAATGGGCTTGATGTTACTTTCGCTCCTAAAATAACTGTAGGAAAGGCCGGCTCAGGTTTACACATACATATGCGTATGATGAAAGACGGAAAGAACTGCATGATTAAAGACCACAAGCTTTCAGAAGAGGCTAGAAGAGCTATTGCCGGTATGATGATTTTGGCTCCATCTATTACTGCATTTGGCAATAAGACATCTGTGTCATACTTCAGATTGGTTCCTCATCAGGAAGCGCCAACAAATGTTTGTTGGGGTGATTGCAACAGATCTGTACTTGTGCGCGTTCCTCTAGGATGGACTTCTGGCCGTGACATGTCTGTTCAGGTTAACACTCTTGAAGCAGAAGCTAATAATGATACAACTCTCAAACAGACTGTTGAGATGCGCTCACCTGACGCTTCTGCAGATATATATCAGCTTATGGCAGGTTTGTGCGTAGCATGTAGATATGGCTTGGAGATGGAAAAAGAAGAGGCCTTACAGATTGCTACAGATAAGTATGTCGGAATTGATGAAGCTAAAAAAGGTCTGTCAAAGTTTGAGCAGCTTCCTGATTCATGTGTGGCTTCTGCAAAATGGCTTGAGAAGCAGCGTGGATTATATGAGGACAAAGGTGTCTTCTCTGCAAGAATGATAGATGGTATCATTAGAGCTTTAAACAAACAGGATGATTCTAACTTGCGTGAGTCTGCAGAAAAGGATAGCAAACTGATGCAGAAGTTAGTTGAGTCTTCTTTCTATTGCGGATAATTTATAGATAAGCAAGTTTAGCTATTTTTAGTATAAAGGCAAATATCTTTAGATGATTTCAGATTATCATTTAAGGGTATTTGCTTTTTTATTCTGACATAAAGTATTTTGGGCGTTAGGATATATTCCGTTCGGGTGTATTTTGATTATATTTGTTATAATTAAGTAGTGTTCTGATGATGGCGCTTAGCAGGATTGTACTCGCCTAAATTGTTATGACATTTAGTGCTATTCATGTAAAGTTTTAATCATACACACATTTGTGTATGTCTTATTGACTTCTTTATTAAAAGGTAAATTGTTATTTTCTTAATTTTTAGATTATACGTTGTTGTATTTTAAAAATATCAGTTAACTTTGCATAATAATTATATGCATGCGTATAAATATGGGCTGGTTCGGGCCGCTTTATTAATATGTATGTGAGGTGTTGCATTACATTAATTAATATTAAAATGAGCAGAAAGAAAAAATCACTACCGGTTTTAGAAAATATAACAATAACTGATTATGCAGCAGAGGGGAAAGCTTTGGCAAGAGTAAATGAACTTGTCGTGTTTGTCCCATTTGCTGTTCCTGGTGACGTTGTTGATTTGCAGGTGCGGAGAAAGAAACATAGCTATTGTGAAGCAGAGATAATAAGATTTATAAAATATAGCGAAAGGAGGGTTAAGCCATTCTGTCAGCATTTTGGAATTTGTGGAGGATGTAAATGGCAGAACATACCATATGATGAGCAGCTTAGAATGAAACAAAAGCAGGTCTATGATCAGTTGACTCGTATTGGTAAAGTTAATCTACCGGAATTCAATCAGATATTAGGCTCTGTTAAAACCCAAGGCTATCGTAATAAATTGGAATTCGGCTGTTCGAATAGACGATGGCTAACTCAAGATGAAATAGCTTCAGGTTCGGATTTTACACAGATGAATGCTGTTGGATTCCATATAACAGGTGCGTTTGATAAAATTTTGCCGATAGAAAAATGTTGGCTAATGGATGATCTGCAAAATAAAATCAGAAATGCAATCAGAGACTATGCCTATGAACATGATATCGTATTCTATGATATCAGGAAACAATGCGGGTTGTTGCGTGATATTATGGTCAGAAACTCAGATACGGGGGAGTGGATGGTTTTAATACAATTTCATTATGAAAAGGATGAAGATGAGGTTATTGCCAAAAACTTACTTCAGCATATTGCAGACGGTTTCCCTGAGATAACGTCGTTACTATATGTTAATAATCAAAAAGGTAACGATACCTTTAATGATTTAAATATTGAAGTGTTTAAAGGTAATGATTATATATATGAAACTATGGACGGCTTGACATTTAAAGTTGGAGCTAAAAGTTTTTATCAGACAAACACGAAGCAGGCCTATCATCTTTATTCTGTAGTACGTGATTTCGCAAATCTTACAGGTAACGAACTTGTTTATGACTTATATACAGGAACTGGAACGATTGCTAATTTCGTTTCTAGATATGCTAAACGTGTTATAGGTATTGAATATGTTCCGGAGGCTATTGAGGATGCTAAAATTAATTCTGAAATAAATAACATATCTAATACCTTATTCTTTGCAGGTGATATGAAAGATATATTAACGGAATCGTTTATATCTGAAAATGGTACTCCTGATATAATAATTACAGATCCTCCTAGAGCAGGAATGCATCCTGATGTGGTTCAAACTATAATTAAAACAGCTCCAAAGAGAATAGTGTATGTAAGTTGTAACCCTGCAACACAGGCACGTGATTTATCTCTTTTGGATGATTTATATGAGGTCGTTGCAGTACAGCCTGTAGATATGTTCCCGCATACGCCTCATGTTGAAAACGTCGTGTTATTAAACAGACGCGTAAATTAAATTTTGATGATAAGGTTATACCTTTATTTTATATATTGTGTGTGAATTATTAGCTTTTACAGGTTTAAATTTATAGAAAATTGAAAAGAATAATATCATTTTTTGTATTTTGTGCGATTATTTGCAATGTGTGTGCGCAAAAGAAAGAAGTGTTTAGTATGCCTAAGTTAAGCGGTTATGCAATTGGGCAATACCAATATTCTGGTAAATATAATTCAGAAAGCAATACTTTTAGTTTGCGAATGGTTAGATTGTCTTTGGACGGACGTATATTAAATGACTTTGCATATAAACTCCAGGGACAAGTTAATGGAAATACAACAACTCTTGGTGAAAGTCCGCGAATCGTTGATGTTTTTATTGAATGGCAAAAATATGATTTTATCAAGATAAAAGTAGGACAGTTTAAACGTCCGTTTACTTTTGAGAATCCAATGAATCCCATTGACCAGGGATTTATGAGCTATGCTCAAAATGTGACTAATCTTTCGGGATTTAATGATAGAACAGGTGAACATTCATCGAATGGTCGTGATATTGGAATACAATTACAAGGTGATTTACTAAAAATAAAAGAAGGGAGGGCACTGTTGCATTATCAGATAGGTGTGTTTAATGGCCAGGGTATAAATACGAAGGATGTAGATAACCAGAAGGATATTATTGGGGGATTGTGGGTTATGCCAATATCTGGTATGCGTTTAGGAACATTCGGGTGGACTGGTTCATATGCACGTAAAGACAATAATGGAATAAAAAGTTTATCTAAACGTCGCTATGCCATTAGTGGTGAGTATGTTACAAATGACTGGACTTTCCGTTCTGAATACATACACTCTACAGGATATGGCTTTAAAACTGTTTATAATGATAAAACAAATTTAAGTGAAACTGAAGTTGATTATGAAAAAGGTAATAAGGCTGATGGATTTTATGCATTAGCTATAGCGCCAATAATAAAAAATAAGTTTCATGTAAAAGCTCGTTATGATATGTATCGGCCAAGTGCAGAATGGAATAATAGCAAGACATATTATGAAATTGGTGCAGATTATGAATTCGTAAAGAATTTGAAGATTTCAGCAGAATACATATTGGTTAATGACCGTTCTTTAGAAAAACATAATTATAGTATGATTGATACACAGTTATCATTCAGATTTTAAAAAATGTAATACCATGAATATACCGTCAGTATTTTGGATTGTGCCTTTCGCATCTGTTTGTGCGTTAATAATGGCTTTTTACTTTTATAAGTCAATGATGAGAGAAGATGAGGGCACAGAAAGAATGAGAGAAGTTGCAGGGTATGTAAGAACTGGTGCAATGGCATATTTAAGACAGCAGTATAAAGTTGTAATAATTATATTTGTTGTTATCAGCCTGATATTTGCATTTATGTCTTATGTGCTACACGTGCAAAATCCATGGGTACCGTTTGCATTTATTACAGGCGGTTTGTTTTCTGGATTATGTGGCTTCTTTGGCATGAAGACAGCTACATATGCATCGGCGCGTACTGCAAATGCAGCTAGGCATAGCCTTAATAAAGGATTAAAAATTGCATTTCGGAGTGGAGCTGTAATGGGGTTGGTTGTTGTTGGCTTAGGCCTTATGGATATAGCATTGTGGTTTGTCATATTAAATGCATTTTATGATGGTGAAGCCAATGCTCTTGTTACAATTACGACAACAATGCTTACATTTGGCATGGGTGCGTCTACTCAAGCCTTGTTTGCCCGTGTAGGTGGAGGTATTTATACTAAAGCTGCAGATGTTGGTGCAGACCTTGTCGGTAAAGTTGAAGAAAACATACCGGAGGATGATCCGAGAAATCCGGCAACCATTGCAGATAATGTTGGCGATAATGTCGGTGACGTTGCAGGAATGGGGGCTGATCTATATGAGAGTTATTGTGGCAGTATCTTAAGTGCTGCTGCATTGGGTGCCATGGCTTTTGGGCTTAATTATGAAATGCAGCTTAAAGCAGTTATAGCTCCAATGCTAATAGCGGGTGTTGGAATATTTTTATCTTTAATCGGCATTTTTGTGGTTAAGACAAAGGACAATGCTACAATGATGGATTTGCTGCATTCGTTAAATTTAGGTACAAACGTTTCAGCTGTTCTTATTGCAGTAGCATCATTTTTAATCTTGTATTTGTTAAAAGTTGAAAATTGGATCGGACTTTCGTTTTCTGTAATTAGTGGACTTCTCGCAGGTGTTATAATAGGAGCAGCAACCGAGTTTTATACAAGTCAAAGTTATGGTCCGACAAAGGATGTGGCTAAGTCTTCTGAAACGGGATCAGCAACAGTAATTATTAAAGGTATAAGCACAGGAATGATTTCTACCATGATTCCTGTAATTACAATTTCTGTTGCTGTAATGTTAAGTTATTTGTGTGCGAACGGCTTTGACATGTCTATGAATTCAGAAAGTATTTCTAAAGGACTATATGGTATAGGTGTTGCTGCTGTCGGCATGCTTTCAACTTTAGGTATAACATTAGCGACGGATGCTTATGGCCCTATAGCAGATAATGCAGGTGGTAATGCCGAGATGTGTGGATTGGGAGAAGATGTAAGAAAAAGGACCGATTCACTTGATGCTTTAGGAAATACTACAGCCGCAACAGGAAAGGGATTTGCTATAGGAAGTGCAGCATTGACAGCTCTCGCTTTATTGGCGTCATATATTGAGGAAATAAAAATAAATATGGTAAGAGCGGCTAACGAAGGTGTTGTCTTTATTGATAATTTAGGAAATGTTTTTGAACCTAAAAATGCTCAGCTGTTAGATATGATTAGTTTCTTCCAGGTTAACCTCATGAACCCAAAGGTTTTAATAGGAATCTTTATTGGTGCTATGTCTGCATTTATATTCAGTGGTATCACGATGGGAGCTGTTGGACGTGCAGCAGGTTCAATGGTAGAAGAGGTTAGAAGACAATTCAGAGAGATAAAGGGTATCTTGGAAGGTATAGCAACTCCGGATTATGGCCGATGCATACAAATTTCTACAAAGTCAGCTTTGCGTGAAATGATATTGCCTTCTTTATTGGCTATAGCTATTCCTGTGTTAGTAGGTATAGTTCTAGGTGTTTCCGGCGTTCTGGGACTTTTAATAGGTGGAATGTCCACTGGATTTACTCTTGCTATTTTTATGTCAAATGCTGGAGGGGCATGGGATAATGCTAAGAAAATGATTGAAGAAGGTAACTTTGGCGGTAAAGGTTCTTCTTGTCATAAGGCGGCAGTTGTAGGTGATACGGTTGGTGATCCTTTTAAGGATACTTCAGGTCCCTCTTTAAATATATTAATTAAGCTGATGTCGATGGTTAGTATTGTGATGGCAGGTCTGACAGTAGCCTTAATTTAGAAACTCGACATGTCAAAATGACACTAATAATTAGTCGATTTTGTACTTTCGGCCAATCGTACCCAATATTTTATATAATTTAATAATATGAAATAACTTTATTATAAAAAAATAATGTAACTTTGCGGGCGAAAAAAGAAAGGCCGTATTTAATGCGGACACTTGGGAGTAATTAACGTTGATTAGACAGCGCTTTTAACAAACATTAGGTATAATTATTTAAGGAAATTATTTTAACCCTTTAAAATAAAAAAAGATGATTAAAATTGGTATTAACGGATTTGGCCGTATTGGTCGTTTCGTATTCCGTTCAACTCTTGAAGAGGCAAACAAGAACGATGTAGTTGTAGTAGGTATCAATGACCTTCTGCCTGTTGATTACATGGCATATATGCTGAAGTATGATACAATGCACGGCCAGTTTGACGGTACAATTGAAGTTGACACTGCAAAAAATGAATTGATAGTAAACGGAAACCACATCCGTGTTACAGCTGAAAAAGACGCTGCTGATCTTAAGTGGGATGAAATCGGTGCAGAATATGTTGTTGAGTCAACTGGTTTCTATCTGACAATGGACCGTGCAGAGAAACACCTTCAGGCTGGTGCTAAATATGTTGTTCTTTCTGCTCCTTCAAAGAAGGGTGAGGACGGACGTCAGGCTGATATGTTCGTTTGTGGTGTTAATACAGATAAATATGCTGGCCAGCAGATTGTTTCAAATGCATCTTGTACAACAAACTGTCTCGCTCCTATAGCAAAGGTACTGAATGACAAGTTCGGTATTGAGAACGGTCTTATGACAACTGTTCACTCTACAACAGCTACACAGCGTACAGTTGACGGTCCTTCTTTGAAGGATTGGCGTGGTGGCCGTGCTGCTGCAGGAAACATCATACCTTCTTCTACTGGTGCTGCTAAGGCTGTAGGTAAGGTTATCCCTGAGCTTAACGGAAAACTTACTGGTATCTCTATGCGTGTTCCTACTTTGGATGTTTCAGTTGTTGACTTGACTGTTAATCTGAAGAACTCAGCAACAAAAGAGGATATCTGCAAAGCAATGAAAGAGGCTTCTGAAGGTGAACTGAAAGGTATCTTAGGATATACAGAAGATAAGGTTGTTTCTTCTGACTTCTTGGGTTGTCCTTTGACATCAATCTTCGATGCTGATGCAGGTGTTTATCTTACAGATAAATTTGTAAAAGTTGTTTCTTGGTATGATAATGAGATCGGTTACTCACACAAGGTTGTAGATCTCATCAAGATTATGAAGAAGCACAACGGATAATTGATACTTGATTATAATTTGATAAAAAAAACCATTCGACATTGTCGGATGGTTTTTTTTTATTAATTTTGTACAGACTACAGTATCATTAAACTTTATATTGCATAAAAATATGATAACCATTTTAGGTCCGACTGCATCAGGAAAGACATCGTTTGCGGCTGCTTTAGCTGCAGAAATTAATGCTGAAATAATTAGTGCAGACAGTAGACAAGTTTACCGTAATATGGATATAGGTACGGGTAAGGATCTTGACGATTATAAAATTGGTGATAAGCTTATAAAGTATCATTTAATTGATATTGCTGAACCTGGTACAAAATATAATTTATTTGAATATCAGAAGGATTTCTATAATGCATACAATGATATTATAGGGCGAGGAGTCACACCGATATTATGTGGTGGAACAGGATTGTATATTGAGGCTGTGTTGAATGGATATAAGTTGTTGCCTGTGCCGGAGAATAAGGAACTCCGTTTGGAATTAGAGAAGAAGGATTTGGATGAGTTGACAAAATTACTTATACAGCTAAAAAGAGACAATAAGTCTAATATGCATAATTCTACCGATATTGATAATAAGAAGCGGGCGATACGGGCAATTGAAATTGAAACATATTATAAAAATTGCCACAATCTTGAAGAACGTAATATTCCTCCAATTGACTCGTTGATTTTTGGAATTGAAATAGATAGAGATTTACGGCGCAAGCGAATAACAGAGCGGCTATTGCAGCGCCTTAATAATGGCATGGTAGATGAGGTTAAGATGTTGCTCGACAGAGGTATTTTGCCTGAAGACTTGATTTATTATGGACTTGAGTACAAATATGTCACCAAATATTTGATAAATGAAATAACTTATGATGATATGTTCCGTTCATTGGAGATTGCGATACATCAGTTTGCAAAGCGTCAAATGACATGGTTCAGAGGCATGGAAAGAAGAGGATTTAAAATACATTGGATCGATTTTTCACTTCCGATGGAACAAAAAATTAAATATGTAAAAAGCTATTTATAATTAATAGTCTAATTATTTACTATAAAATAAGATTATAATATGTCAGGTGAAGATAATCGTTGGGGAATATTATATTGTCCGAAACATGGTATAACGGCATCTAAAAAGAGATGGGCAAAAATTGAGAACTGCTTGAAGGATAATGATATAAAGTTTGATTTTGTCCAAAGTGAGGATCAAAGCAGTGTTACAAGACTTATTAATATGTTTATAAACAATGGATATAAAACCATTGTAATTGTTGGCGGTGATTCTGCGTTAAATGACGCAGTAAATTGTCTTATGTCTGTAGATTCTTCTATACGTGAAAAGATATGTTTGGGTTTGATACCTAATGGACTGATGAATGATTTTGCTCATTACTGGCAATTGAAAGAAAACGACGTTAATCAGATAATCGGATGGATAAAACAGCGTCGGGTTAGGAAAATTGATTTGGGCTGTATTCATTATACAAACTCAGAAGGAGATATTTGTCATAGATACTTCTTGAATTGCGTTAATATTGGACTCATTTCGGCAATAATGAACTTGAGGCAGCGCACACACAGACTTTTTGGCTCCAGAACACTGTCTTTTCTGTTTTCATTAATTTTGATGATTTTTCAACGTTTGGATTATAAAATGTCGTTAAAAATTAATTCGGATATTATTAAAAGGAAAATTATGACAGTGTGTATTGGGAATGCGTCTGGTTATGGTCAAACTCCCAATGCTGTTCCATATAATGGTCTCCTTGATGTTTCTGTTGTTTACCATCCGGAGATGACACAGCTTTTTGAAGGATTTTATTTGTTATTTACAGGTAAATTTCTCAATCATCATAGCGTACATCCTTATAGAACTAGAGAAATTATCGTTAATGAAGCGGTTAAGGCAATGGTGAGTATTGACGGTCGGTTAATGAAAACACCGGTCGGGTCATATAAAATTACTGTTGAACAAGAAGTTATTAATTTTCTTATTCCGGCATGATGTCGTACTGTAATTTACTCGTCTAAAGTGCTGACATTTGACTATATTGTGACTTAGATTAAAAACCATAGGTTTATGGGGCAGAATTCAGTGAGTTTTATCTTGAAATACACTGAGTTTTATAATGGAAACCATTGACTTTTGTTTTGACTATAGTTATGTAAAAATGATAGGGTGGGTAGTTGTAAATAATAATGCCAAAATAGTGAGTAAATATATTAATCTCCTATTTTGGCATTAAAATATTATTAGTGTGAAAAATATGCTTATCCTAAATATTTTATTAATATTTTTGCATTTCCACTTTCACGCAATTTCGCGATACTTTTTTCTCTAATCTGACGTACGCGCTCTCGTGTTAAACCTAATTGGTCACCGATTTCTTCAAGACCTTTCTCATGGCATCCGATACCAAAGCATTCGCGTATGATGGTTATTTCACGCTCTTTCAGAACTTTGCTTAATACTGTATTAAGCTCTAGTGCCATTGATTCATGATCAACGTGTCTGTCTGTTCGGCTGTCATCTCCGCTAGGCATTACGTCAAGCATGCAGTTGTCTTCACCATCCTGAAATGGAGCATCAATACTAACATGATGACCGTCAGCTGCTAAAGATTGGCCAATTTTGTCTTCATCAAGTTTTGTTACTTCTGATAGTTCTGAAACAGATGGATGACGCTGGTTTTCCTGTTCGAACTTGTTTATTTCATGATTGATCTTATTTAGAGAGCCAACTTGATTTAATGGCAGGCGGACAATACGGCTTTGTTCAGCAATAGCCTGCAAAATGCTTTGACGAATCCACCATACTGCATAAGAGATAAATTTAAATCCGCGAGTCTCGTCAAACTTTTGAGCTGCTTTAATCAGACCAATATTACCTTCATCTATAAGGTCGGTTAATGTGAGTCCCTGATGTTGATACTGTTTAGCCACAGATACAACGAATCTCAGGTTTGCTGTTACAAGTTTGTTTTTAGCCCGTTCGCCTTCAGGTCCGCCTTTTTTTATTTTCTGAGCTAACTCTATTTCCTCGTCAATTGAAATTAAAGGAGCTCTACCTATTTCTACAAGATATTTATCCAAGGCTTCACTTGAACGGTTGGTAATACTTTTCTGAATCTTTAATTGTCTCATCTATTTGCCTTATATTTTGTAAGTACCTGATTTTCAAGCCAATAGCTTGATTGTTTCTGAAAACGCTGCAAAATTACAAAAAATATCAATACGTTGTACCGTTCTGTGGTTAAAAAATAATAAATAATAACATTAAAGTGTTCTTTCTACGCTTAAATAAAGTTGCAAAAATGTAATGTAATTTTATTTTGCAAATTAAAATAAAAGAAATTATAATTTATTTTATGTAAAAATCATGTATAAATATTTTGTTTTTTCTAAGTGTATATCATTCTTTTTCTTATATTTGCCATTGAATTAATTTTTTAACTTTAAAACCTATTTATTATGAAAGTCGGAATTCCAAAAGAAATTAAGAACAACGAGAGTAGGGTCGGTATGACTCCGGCTGGTGTATCAGAGTTAGTAAAACATGGCCATTCTGTATATGTTCAACATACTGCGGGTGTAAATAGTGGATTTTCAGATGAAATGTATGAAAATGTAGGAGCAACCATATTGCCGACTATTGAAGATGTTTATCAGACTGCTGATATGATAGTTAAAGTTAAAGAGCCAATAGAATCGGAATATAAACTTATACGAAAAGGGCAACTGGTTTTCACTTATTTCCATTTTGCATGTGATAAGAAATTAACAGAGGCAATGATTGAAAGTGAAAGCGTATGCCTTGCATACGAGACCGTACAATTAGATGATAATTCACTTCCGTTGTTGACACCAATGAGTGAAGTTGCCGGTCGAATGGCGACAATTAACGGCGCATATTATCTACAGAAGACCAAAGGCGGTAAGGGTAAACTCATTTGCGGAGTGCCTGGTGTGCGTCCGGCTAAAGTAGTAGTCCTTGGTGGTGGAATTGTTGGTCAGGCTGCAGCGCGTGTTGCAGCAGGAATGGGTGCAGATGTGGTTATAACAGACATTTCTTTAAGCTTGCTGCGAGAATTGTCAATTACGATGCCTGCAAATGTTAATGCTATATATTCTTCGCATCATAATGTCGTTAATGAGATTAAGGATGCTGACATCGTTATTGGTGCTGTGCTTATTCCCGGTGATAAAGCCCCTCATTTGATTACAAAAGACATGTTAAAGATAATGGAGCCTGGAACTGTTTTGGTTGACGTCGCTATTGATCAGGGAGGATGTTTTGAAACATCACATCCAACAACGCATAGCGATCCTGTGTATGTCGTTGATGGAATTGTACATTATGCTGTAGCTAATATTCCTGGAGCGGTGCCAAACACATCAACATATGCCTTGACTAATGCAACACTGAAGTATGCCTTGGCTTTAGCTGATAAAGGGTGGAAGAAAGCATGCAAGGATGATGCTGCTTTATGCAAGGGATTGAATATTGTTGAAGGTAAGGTAACTAATAAGGCCGTTGCAGATGTCTTCAATTTAGAATATGTTCCAGTAGAATTGTAATTGTTTTAGATAAATAAACAGCCCGTCTCAATATAGGAAAGAGATGGACTGTTTATTTAAAATACATAATAGGGGGGAATTGCTTTATGTCCGATACCATTTAATGGATAATTATTTGTCTTGTAAAATACTTTTTCTGTTTTTTCTTTTAAATCCAAATAATTCCATTAGTGAGTTGAAGTCTTTTTTCATGATTAGTCCAATTCCCTGTGTATTTAATGATGATTTAGTAAAATATCGATCATTTGTTTGATTGTAGACTTTGAGCGATATATTTCCATTTGGAAGTAGCAAATAATTCACATCGAAGTCACCGATAAACGATGTCGTAGCATTTGCGTTATCGCGATATCCAAACTGTCCGTTAATTATCAGACGGTTGTTTAATAGTCTTCCGGATAATAAGCCTTCATATTCTGCATTGTTGAAACCTTCATCACCGGTGCTAATGTTGGCTCCAAATGTCCAATTGTTGTTTTTAACCAGATTTCCTAGAAGAGAGTTTATTTGCTGGCTTATTGTTCCGCTTAGCAAACTCTGCATTGCAAGGCTTGTTTGATTCTGTTGATTTTCTTGGTTTGATGAATTGTTGTTGTCTTGCATATAAAATCGTCCAATGCTTAACAAATATACAACTTGCTGATTCATTTCTTCTTCACTGTTAATTACAGTGCGAACCATCTGTTCTGCCTCATTGCTTACGGTTGGCAGGTCAAGGTCAAAGTCGATGTGAGGTGTTTGTGGCGTACCGCTAATATTCATGATACAATCTACCCTGATGTTGTTGCTCGAGAAGCTATTGCCGATTTGCAAGTCAGAAAGAGGCACACTATTTACGGTGTATAAGGCCTTAAGGTCAAGTGATGCATTGTAAGGGTCGCCTCCGAATACAATGGTGCCACCATTCTGGAATTGGAAGATTTTCTTAATTATATTTTGTATCGTAAGTTTATATATACCATTTTCAATTTGGTATGTACCAAACATGTTAAATGAGCCTTTGTTAAAGTATGTGGCACGAATGCTGCCAGTTCCGTTTAAAGCAATATAGTCATAGTTTGACTGGTCCATTAATACGCGTAATGTCGCATCTGGATTCATATTAACGAGGAAGTTAATATATAAATCAGAAGGTTTGTCAATCTCTGCTGCTTCCTTGACAGACTCTTTGGCTATAGAGTCTTTACTAACTGTTTGGCTGATTGCCGTTTTGTCATGCCATGTAATAAATTGCTGGTCTGATATTGTTTCAGGACTTGCGGCATTATATTCTATAAAGGAGCCTTTTTCCGGAGTAATATTTATATCTATGTCTATTCTTCCGTTACCTCCTTTTATCGTACATAGTCCGGTGCCGTATGCAGTACCGTAAAATGTATTATTAGAATAACTTTGTGTGTCATAACACAGCAAGTTGTGAGTCCTTATGTTTAAATCGTATGTTAGGTTTGTTAAATGTTTATGGTAGAGTGCCCCGCTGACGATACCAATATTTCCATTTCTGTCTCTTATTGTGTCTGCAGCAAAGATAATATTGTCTGGACGGAATCGTATCGTGTCGTTTATTAACGTATAAGTTGTATTTAAGGGGATTATTCTTATGCTGCCATTTGTTACGAGATTTCCTGTTAGATTAATGTTGTTTAATGGACCGTGTAGTCTAACGTTTCCGTTTGCATTAGCTATAATATTATTCATAAATGATCCACAAAAGCCTTCAAGAAATTCAATGTTTGTATTCCTTGCACCAATGTTTAAATCAATATAATTCCTGTCAGGAGAAACATAACCTTCAATTCTGGTTTCTACATTATCTTTATCTTTAGCTATAGCGTTGATATCAATTTGTTTTTCTGATTTATTCCATGATACGTGGGCAGCTAAATCTCCCATACGGCCATCTTGAAATTTGAATTGACTGATATTTAGATTTGCATATAACTCAGGATCGTAAAAAACAGATTTGATAAAAGCTTTGCCTGTTGAATAGCCTTTAAAGTCGACAGAATGAAAATTTACCAAATTCAATACATAATTGACATCAACATCTTGCATGTCGACAACGATTGAATCTGACAAATCCTTTGTTGCCATACCATATATTTTGATATGTTGTTTATTATGCTCAATAGAAAAATGATCTATCATTAAATTGCCATTATTGTATTTTATGCTTGCAGGTTGTACATGCCATGTGGTATCATTGATAAGTATATCTGAAGGCTTGATGTCAACGTTGATGTCTGGCTTACCTGCATCATTCTTAATAAATCTCGTTTCTGCATTTAGCGACCCTAAAAAAGGCTTACTTTGATTGTTGTTCCATTTAATCTCTGTTAATAATTTGTCGTTAATGGTACTTAAATTTAAATCAAGAGACAACTTTTGACCATTGTTCATGATTTTATCAATTTTACCTTCTAATAATAATGTATCGTTAGGGGTATGGGCATTAATGAAGATATTTTCATAAGGATTATTTTTGTATATAATTTTATCCGCCTTACAATACATTGAAAATGTCTTATTTTCGTCATTGATTGTAGCGGTTAAGTTCATCGGCGCTTTTAACTCTAAAGGAACGTTGAAAAATCTATTAACCCATTCAGAATTAGATATATTTGCTTTAATTTGAAATTTATTGCATACATTAGGCTGCTCCGTAAACATTGTCGGTAATTTTTCATGGAGCAAATTGTTTATACTTTTAGCTAATGTGCTAATATTATATTGGCCATTTATAGAAATATTTCCAAAATCGCTTTGCAGGGACATGGAATCTTTACAAGCATTTAAGCTTATTGTTTTGATTGTATATAAATCCGATGAGGAAACCATTGTGAAATCTTTTATGGCTAAATTACCATTAAACGGATTTATATTTTGATGATTATAAGTTATGTTTGAGTTTATATCAAAATTGAATTTTGTATCTTTCCATTTATTTGTAATATTAAGTTTTGACAAATTCAAATTTCTGACAGATGCAATTATGGATGTTTCTTTTGATATATCTGTTGATAGTCTGCCTTCAATGTTTATTTGTCCATTGGGGTCATCCAGTTTGAAAAGGCCATCAAATATATTTTTGTCATATAATCCTTTTACAAGTATATTCTTGTATTGGTAATTATTATATTCAAATCTTGGAAAAATGCCATCAATATATATGTTTTTATTTGTTTTTGATATGTTATTGTATTTAACTATTATTTTTGATGAGATTTGCCCAAGATGCTTATTGGGAAACAATTTGCCCAAATTAATATTATCTGTATCAATATTGGCATAAATGTCGTTAACATTTTTGCTTAATTTGACCAAAATATTTCCTATGTCAGTTTTTAAATTACCATTAATCGATATATATTTATCATGTCCATTAGTGTTGCCGGTATAGTAGATTTTACCTATACTATTTATAAAATCAGGTATTTTTATACTTGGATTTATTTCTTTGATAGTATGTGCAATCCATTCAGCAGAACTTTCTATCTTTCTGATATTAGCATTCCAAATGAAACCGTTTTTATCTTTTTTTAGCTTGCCATTACCAATAAAAACTAATCCTTTATCTATAGAATGCAGATTAAAGCTTTCTATGTTGATACTATTGTAAGTTCCTGTAAATGTGGTTTTTAATGATAATGGTGTGATGTTATGTTTAATCCTAGGCAGAAAGCATTTTAGGTCAGAAAAATTAATTCTATTGATATTTATTGTTCCTGAATAAGCGATGGTCTTATTGTCTATTTTGCCGTTAATTGTTTTGTAAACTAAAGATACTGATTCAGATTCAATTTTGGAGTTTGGTAAAGATAAGTTGAAATTATGAAGCTTAGCGCACTTCTTATTGAAAGAGAAATCAAACGATAACCTTCTCAAGTCTAAGCCTGAAGACTCTTTAAAGGATAATTTTTTTACAGAAATGTAGGTGCTGTCCTGTGTGTAATATGGAATAATAATATGAGCGCTGATGTCATTTAATTTGATGTGTTTGAGATTGAAATGTGATGATGTATAAGGTGCGTCATAGATATCATAACGAATGGCGCCATGTCGGATTATTAATGAATTAATACTTAGCTTTAAATTTGATTTTTTATTTTTATCTTTAGATGAAAGTGAGTCTAATACGAATTGGTAATTTGGTTTTGAAGTGTTAGTCTTTTTGTAAAAGTTCCCGTCAAATCCAAATATCTGTGCAGAAGATATGTATATACATCCGTTTTTAATTAGTTGATAATAGTCTATTTTTGCTGCAAGGCGTGATGCAGAAATCATCTTTTTTGATGTCTGATCATATATTTCAACGTCATCGATAATTATTCTATTTAGAAAACCTAAGTCAACATTTCCAATGCTTACATGTGTGTTGAGTTTTGTTGATAGGGCATTACTTATGCGTGTACCGAACCAATTTTGTATAAACGGTATATGAATAAATATGATTATAGACCAATATCCAATTATTGCAGTCCATAATATCCCATTAACAATATGCTTTAATGTTTTCAATATTCGTTATGATTTAATGAATGTTTAAAGGCAAAAGTGGTATAGCCATTTCGAAATTTCCTACAAAAATACATGAATTCATTGTAATAAACGAATAAAATATGGAAAATGGTATAAACAACATTTACATTGGATGTATTATGAGTATGATTAATTTGTTTGGATAGCACAAACTTTAATTTTTGATTTATTTAGATTAGTTATTGCGCATGTAAATAATACACTTTTCTTAAATTTTGTTCGTTTTTTACGTTGATTTTATGTAGATTTGCGCCATAATAAATTAAAATATCCAGTTCTTTTAACTGACACTATGACAAAAGTTATTAAATTACGTAAAGGATTAGACATTCACCTTAAAGGCAAGGCCGAGAAAGTAAAAATGAAAATCAATATTGGCAAAGAAGTTGCGCTTTGCCCGGATTCTTTTCCCGGAATACAGCCTAAAGTTGTTGTAAAAGAAGGTGAACATGTAAAAGCAGGTGAAATCTTATTTGTCAATAAGCAATTCCCATCAGTGGGTTTTTCTTCTCCTGTCAGTGGAAATGTTTCTTCAATTGTACGAGGTGAAAGAAGAAAGGTTTTACAGGTTGTTATTAGTTTGGACGAAAATCAGGAATACGTTGATTTTGGAGTAAGAAATGTTAATGATGTCTCTTCGAAAGAAATAATCGACTCATTGCTGCGTGCTGGGCTTTTCGGTTATATAAATCAATTACCTTATGCGATATCTACAAATCCAGATGTTTTGCCAAAAGGAATATTTATTAGCGCATTACGCGATAAACCCCTTGCTTGTGATTTTGAGTATGAACTGATAGGTAATGAAATAGATTTTCAAACGGGTTTGACTGCTTTATCAAGGATATCTAAGACATATTTAGGCATTGGACGTAATCAGTGTTCTGAAAGTTTGCGCCGTGTAAAGGATGTTGAGGTAAACATATTTGATGGTCCGTGCCCGGCAGGTAATGTAGGCGTTCAGATAAATCATATTAATCCTGTGAATAAGGGAGATGTTGTTTGGACCGTAGATCCTACTACTGTCATTTATATTGGAAGATTATTTAATAAAGGTAAAGTGGACTTACATCACACAATAGCTATTGTTGGCAGTGAAGTGCATGAGCCTTGTTATGCTGATGTCTTGGTTGGGCAGAAGATAGAAACTTTATTGAAAGATAAAATTTCACACGAAAGAAATGTCAGAATTATTAATGGAAATGTACTTACAGGACGTAAGTGTTCTTTAAATGATTTTGTAGATGCTCATGCTTCAGAACTGACTGTGATTCCTGAAGGTGATGATACAAATGAACTGTTTGGATGGATTATGCCGCGTTTCAAGGACTATTCTGTTAATAGAAGCTATTTTAGCTGGTTGACGAAGAATAAAGAATATGCATTAGATGCGAGAGTAAAAGGTGGCAGAAGAAATATGATAATGAGTGGAGAGTATGACAGCGTATTGCCCATGGATATTTTAGGTGAATATCTTATAAAAGCAATAATTGTTGGAGATATTGACAAAATGGAAGCATTGGGTATATACGAAGTCTCCCCTGAAGATTTTGCTTTGCCTGAATTTGTTGATTCTTCAAAACTGGAACTTCAAGATATAGTGAGAAGAGGGTTGGATATGTTGCGTAAAGAGAATGCTTAAATATTACTTAATATGTTGAGAAATTATTTAGATAAAATAAAGCCTTTATTTGAGGATGATGGAAAGCTCCATTGTTTTCGTAGTGTTTTTGAAGGTATAGAAACATTTTTATATGTTCCAAATTCCACATCAAAGACGGGGACAAATATACATGACGCTATTGATTCAAAGCGTATTATGAGCATTGTCGTGATAGCATTGCTGCCCGCTTTATTATTTGGTATGTATAATGTCGGTTATCAGAATTATTTGGCTGCTGGCCGGTTAGCTGATGCAACTTTTTTTGATCTCTTCATATATGGATTTCTCGCCGTTTTGCCTAAAATTCTTGTTAGTTATATTGTTGGCTTGGGCATCGAGTTTATTTGGGCTCAGATGAAAGGGGAAGAAATTCAAGAAGGTTATCTTGTTAGTGGAATATTAATACCTTTAATTATACCAATTAATTGCCCGCTGTGGATATTGGCTATAGCTGTAGCGTTTTCTGTAATCTTTGTGAAGGAGATTTTTGGCGGTACAGGTATGAATATCTTTAATGTGGCGTTGGGAGCACGTGCATTTTTATTTTTCTCTTATCCAACAGAAATGAGTGGTGACAGCGTGTGGGTAGCAAATGACACAATATTTGGTTTGGGTAATGTCTTGCCTGATACATTTACGCAGGCAACACCTTTGGCTCTGACAGCACAGAATATGAGTATTGGATATGACCTTCGTGAGCTTATTGTTGGTTTAATACCTGGTTCTATTGGTGAAACAAGCGTAATTGCTATAGGCATAGGAGCATTAATACTATTGTTTACGGGCATCGCAAGTTGGAAGACAATGTTAAGTGTCTTCTTTGGCGGGGCATTTATGGCCTTTGTCTTTAAAGAATTAGGTATGACATCTATTACATGGTATGAACATTTGTTCCTTGGAGGCTTCTGCTTTGGTGCTGTGTTTATGGCTACTGACCCTGTTACATCTGCAAGGACTGAAACCGGAAAGTATATCTATGGATTTCTTATTGGCGTTGTTGCAATAGCAATAAGGATTATGAATCCAGGATATCCGGAGGGAATGATGCTCTCCATTTTATTAATGAATATGTTTGCGCCTCTTATTGATCATTGTGTTGTTCAGCACAATATTTCAAAGAGAGCTAAGCGTACTTCACAAAAAATCTAAATTAATAGCATTATGGCAAAAGATAAAAAGATATTGAATACTAATTCAAATATTTATACCATCGTTTATTCTGCGATAATTGTTGTTGTTGTTGCTTTTTTGCTTGCATTTATTTCAAGTTATCTGAAGCCTGCACAAGACGTAAACGTCGCATTAGATAAGAAAAAGCAGATATTGGCAGCACTTAATATTCGTGGGCTTAGTGATAATGAGGTAGCTGAGCAATACAAAAGTATTGTAGAAAGTGATGATGTTATAAACTCCGATAATCAGATTTTGACAAAAGGAACAAAAGGAGGAGAGCAGGCCGGATTTAAATTAAATAGTGCAGACTTCAAAGCTGGACGTCTTGCTTTGTATGTCTGCAAGATTAATAATGAAACAAAATATGTTATACCCGTATATGGAATGGGCCTTTGGGGACCGATAAGCGGATATATAGCAATTGATTATGACAAGAACACCGTTTTCGGAGCATATTTCACACATGAAAGCGAAACGGCAGGCTTGGGTGCAGAAATTAAAGATAATATAGAATGGCAAAAACAGTTTATCGGTAAAAAACTTACAAAAGATGGTGTTTCCGGTATAGCTCTTTCTGTGGTAAAAAAGAATGACGTTAAAGACAAACACACGCAATGTGATGGCATAACTGGAGCGACATTGACATCTAATGGTGTTGACTTAATGCTAAAGGATTGTTTAGGCAAATATATGAGTTTTCTTAATGACAAATAAAAAATAATGTGTTATGGGAAAGTTAATTTCAAAAGAAAATAAAAAGATTTTCACCACGCCGTTGAGTGTAGATAATCCTATACTTGTTCAGGTCCTTGGTATTTGTTCAGCCTTGGCTGTTACTTCTCAATTGAAACCTGCGATAGTTATGGGACTAGCTGTAACAATCATTACGGCTTTCTCAAATGTAATAATATCTCTTATAAGACATACCATACCCAACCGAATCAGAATTATAGTCCAGCTTGTAGTTGTTGCGGCATTAGTAACTATAGTAAGTCAGATTCTAAAGGCTGTGGCATATGACGTAAGTGTGCAGTTGTCTGTATATGTCGGTCTTATTATTACAAACTGTATATTAATGGGACGTCTGGAGGCTTTTGCCATGATAAATAAACCCATTCCAAGCTTTATAGACGGTTTGTCAAACGGTCTTGGATATGCGATGATATTGGTAATAGTCGGTGCTGTGAGAGAGTTTCTTGGTAGAGGTTCTTTGCTGGGAATACAGATTATTCCTGACAGTTTCTATGATGACGGTTATATTAATAACGGTATGATGACAATGCCGGCTATGGCATTGATACTTCTGGGGTGTGTTATTTGGATACATAGGGCATTCTTTTCCGAAAAAGATTAAATGTTTTGAATAAGATATTTGTTATGGATCACATTATAAGTTTATTTTTCAGGTCAATATTTGTTGACAATATGATTTTCGCATTCTTTCTTGGAATGTGTTCGTTTCTAGCTGTTTCAAAAAATGTTAAGACCTCATTAGGGCTTGGTGTGGCAGTTACTTTTGTTCTTATTATCACTGTACCTGTTGACTATTTGTTGCAGGTCTATGTATTAGGACCAGACTGTCTTGCGGAAGGCGTTGATTTGTCATATTTGAGCTTTATTCTATTTATTGCCGTTATAGCCGGAATAACGCAACTTGTGGAGATGGTTGTAGAAAGATTCTCACCGTCTTTATATTCTTCTTTAGGAATATTTTTACCTTTGATAGCTGTTAACTGTGCTATTATGGGAGCGTCCTTATTTATGCAGCAGCGAATAAATCTTGATCCGTCTAATTCTCAGTATATCGGTTCTGTTGTTGATGCTGTGGTATATGCGGCAGGTAGCGGAATTGGCTGGACCTTAGCAATTGTTTCTATGGGAGCTATAAGAGAAAAAATGCAATATTGTGATGTGCCACGTCCCTTGCAAGGGCTAGGCATTACATTTATAACGGTAGGTCTCATGGCGATGGCAATGATGTGTTTTTCTGGATTTAAAATATAAATTTAATATGGTACAGTTTATTTTTACGAGTATAGCAGTATTTCTTATAATAATTCTTTTGCTCGTTACTATTTTGCTGATAGCAAAGCGCTATTTGTCGCCAAGCGGCAATGTCAGTATCAATATAAATGACAAGACAACTATATCGGTGCCTCAAGGAGCGTCGCTGATGTCTACACTGACTGAAAATGGTATATACCTTCCGTCTGCCTGTGGTGGAAAGTCAAGCTGCGGACAATGCAGGCTTCAGGTGCTTGAAGGAGGTGGGGAAATTCTTGATTCAGAAAAACCACACTTTACACGTAAGCAAATAAAAGATCATTGGCGACTTGGATGTCAATGCAAGGTGAAGGGTAATTTAAAGATTAGAGTTCCAGAAAGTGTTTTGGGCGTAAAGGAGTGGGAATGTACTGTAATCAGCAACAAAAACGTAAGTTCTTTTATTAAAGAATTTATTGTTGCCCTTCCTGAAGGCGAGCATATGGACTTCGTTCCAGGATCATATGCTCAAATTAAAATACCTGCATATGATTGTATTGATTATGACAAGGATATTGACAAAGACAGCATAGGGGAAAAATTTCTTCCTATGTGGGAGAAGTTTAATATATTCTCGCTAAAGGCAAATAATCCTGAACCAACGATTAGGGCATATTCAATGGCAAACTATCCTGCAGAAGGCGACAGAATCATGCTTACAGTCCGTATTGCCACGCCTCCATTCAAACCAAGACCTCAGGTCGGCTTTCAGGATGTTCCTACAGGAATAGCGTCATCTTATATTTTTAGCCGTAAACCTGGTGATAAGGTAATAATGAGCGGACCTTATGGAGATTTCCATCCTATTTTCAACAGCAAGAAAGAAATGATTTGGGTTGGCGGTGGAGCTGGTATGGCTCCTTTGCGTTCACAGATAATGCATATGACGAAAACGTTGAATGTTAGAGATCGTGAACTTCATTATTTTTACGGAGCAAGGTCGCTTGCAGAAGTGTTCTATCTTAATGATTTCTTGGAATTGGAGAAGGAGTTTGATAATTTCCATTTCCATTTGGCATTGGATAGACCGGATCCGGAGGCAGATAAGGCCGGTGTAAAATATACGCCAGGATTTGTACATCAGGTAATGTATGATACTTATCTTAAGTTTGTCGACTCTCCTGAGGATATTGAATATTATATGTGTGGTCCTGGTCCAATGAGTAATGCAGTAGTAAAGATGCTCGACAGTCTTGGAGTTGAACCAGAATCTATAATGTATGATAATTTTGGATAATTGGGCAATGTTTATGCCTTAGTATCTTAGCAATAAAGCCGAAAGAGAAATATTTAATATTCTTTTTCGGCTTTATTACGTTCTGTTATTGAATGTCTTTTGTTTGAAAAGAACTATTCTATATATTTTACAATTGGTTACAGGCTTCCGTTCAATGGGTTTTATGATTAAAAATATATGGAGACCAGTCTTTATTTTAGAACCAAAGACAAGCATTTCCGCAGCATTCTGCTTTTTGTCAGTTTTCTTAATATAGTGTAACTGCGACTATATCTTTTATCCGGCAATGGGAACAGGCCGCAATCTTCAAGGCGTTTCAAGCGTGAGCTAAGCTGTTTAGAAGAACGTGTAAGCCTTATAATGCTGAAGATGTAATCAATCGTAAGTTGTGAAACACGTCTTTGTAATGCCTGGCTGTCTGCGATTGGCAATTGTTCTGATAGTTCTTTCAAATGAAATATAATGTGTTCTATGTCATTCAGGCGTTTTAGTATAAGTCGGGGATCTTTATCTTTTATCGAATCAGATGGTCGTTTCTTGTATGAATAGGCGACAATGTCTGTGCTGTAAACTTTTTCAGCACGTAGAAACAATTGTGGGGTGAATTCTTCATCCGTATTCAATAAGCTTGGGTTGAAACGTAAGTCCAACAATATTTTTCGGTTAAATATATAACCCCATGCCGTGGCATGAAGATTGTTGTGACGCATATAGTGGGCACCATCCATAGGCTCCGGTATATAAAAAGATGATGTTTCCTTCTTTTTACCGGAAGAGTTGAACAGTACAATATCGGGTACGTTATATCTGACTATATCCAAACAATGTTCGTATGCATCAGGGATTAGTTTGTCTTCACCATTTATAAATTGTATAAAGTTACCAGAGGCCATTCTTAAGCCAAGGTTTCTTGCTGAACTGACGCCGTTCTTTTTCTGTCTGACATATATTATTTCATCGCGATATTTTTCTAAACAGTCAATTATCGAAACATCAGAACCGTCGTCGATAACGATTATTTCTTTCTCTTGTGTTCTAAGCGATAGGCCTGTGATGCTGTCTAAGCATTCAGTTATTTGTTTTACAGGCAGGTTTCTGCATGTAATAATAAAACTTACTAAGGGACTATTGCTGCTGTCAAAACTAGTATTCATAATTGCAAAATTAATGTTTAATTTGCAAATTTGCAACATTACAGATTGCTTAATAAGTATTTTTATTGTATATAATAATCTGTATTTAGGCAAATGGTAGTGTTATATAATTTGCATTTTGTGTCTTAATCAAACAATGTCGTTTTTAGCGGGTTTAAGGCTGGTTAACATTGCTGTATGCAAAAATTAACTTTCGGCGGATTTGCGTTAACACTTTTGTTGCGTGTGCTCTAGCTTTGTCTTTGTTCTATAAGTAATGCCGATAGGACAGTTTCTGTTCGGTTTTTCTGTTTTTACTAGGGATGTTATCATTGATTTATGATTATTTCTACACAAAAACATATTGTCTTATAAGTCAAAACACATTGATTTGTGTTATGAAACATGCTTAATTAGTCGGTAAAAGGCGGTATATTATAGGTGCGTTTTTTATGTGTTCTTTAAGCGATATTATAAGTGCTTGATATTCAGGCTGTTATATCGGTGCTGTTTTTGCGTCTGTTTTGCAGAAAACTATAGCCAATATTGGAAATAATATGAAATATAAGGCTTGAATTTAACACAAATGAGATAATTTAACTGACATTAGGTTAATATACGTTTACTTGGCATGTGGAATGTTTGCCGGTCTATTGTTATGTTTTTATTTGCATGGAATATCAGGTAATACATAAGTCAGTTTTTATTTGAAACGTTTGTATAAATGATTTAAAATTAGTACTTTTGCGTCCGATTAAAGGAAAGTATAAAACTAATTTCAATGAATATATCTTATAAGTGGCTCAAAGAGTATGTCGATTTCGACCTGACTCCACAAGAAGTGTGTGACGCACTTACGTCAGAAGGTCTTGAAGTTGATGCTCTTGAGGAGGTTCAAAGCATCAAAGGCGGCCTGAAAGGCCTGTATGTAGGCAAGGTGCTTACATGTGAAATGCATCCAAATTCTGATCATCTGCATGTTACGACCGTTGACTTGGGTCGTGAGACTCCGTCGCAAATTGTTTGTGGCGCACCAAATGTTGCCGCCGGTCAGAAAGTTATTGTTGCAGACTTAGGATGCGTGTTGTATGATGGTGACAAGGAATTTGTCATTAAAAAGTCAAAATTACGCGGAGTAGAAAGCTTTGGAATGATTTGTGCTGAAGACGAAATAGGCGTTGGCACAGATCATAACGGCATAATAGTTTTGCCTGAAGATACCAAGGTCGGTATGCCTGCTGCAGAATATTATAATCTGGAAAGCGACTGGTTGATAGAAGTAGATATAACAGCCAACAGGGCAGATGCCCTTTCTCACTGGGGCGTAGCGCGTGATTTGTACGCTTGGCTCGTGCAAAATGGATACAAAACATCACTTCATCGTCCTGATTGTGAAGCATTCTGTGTTGACAATGAAGATTTGCCTGTAGAAGTAACCATTGAAAACAACGAGGCCTGCAAGCGTTATGCATGTGTAAGTATTACAGGATGTGACGTAAAGGAAAGTCCTGAGTGGCTTCAGAATAAATTACGCACAATTGGTCTGAGACCGATAAATAATATAGTTGACATTACAAACTACATCATGATGGCCTATGGACAGCCGCTACACTGCTTTGATGCGGACATGGTTAAAGGACATCATATTGTCGTTAAGACAATGCCGGAAGGCACGCCATTTGTTACGCTGGATGGCGAGGAGCACAAACTGAGCAATCATGACCTCGCGATATGCAATGAGGAAGATGCCATGTGTATAGCCGGCGTGTTTGGTGGAAAGGGTAGTGGTACATATGATTCAACTACAAATGTAGTTCTTGAAAGTGCATATTTCCATCCGACATGGATTAGAAAGAGCGCGCGCCGTCATGGACTTAGCACTGATGCGTCGTTCAGATTTGAACGTGGTATTGATCCCAATGGAGTAATTTATGCTTTGAAACAGGCCGCCATAATGTGTAAGGAACTTGCCGGTGGTAAGGTTTCAATGGAGATAAAGGACGTTTATCCGGAGCCAATACAGGACTTCAAGGTGTCATTGAAATATGACTATGTCAATAGCCTTGTGGGAAAGGAAATACCTGCAGAAACGGTTAAAAGCATTGTTACAAGCCTTGAAATGAGGATAGAAAGCGAAACTTCTGAAGGTCTTGAACTATGCGTGCCGCCATATCGTGTTGATGTTCAGCGTCCATGTGACGTTGTAGAGGACATTCTCCGAATATATGGTTATAATAATGTGGAAATCTCTACACAGCTTAAAAGCTCATTGGTTATTAAGGGCGATGAAGACAACAAGCATAAGCTTGAAAACCTTATAGGCGAACAGCTTGTAGGTGATGGCTTTAACGAGATTCTTAACAATTCTCTGACAAAGGCAGCATATTATACAGACCTTAATTGCTATAGTCAGGAAAATCTTGTTAAGATTATGAATCCGCTGAGTTCTGACCTGAATGTTTTAAGAGGAACATTGCTTTTCGGCGGTTTGGAGAGCATAGCATACAATGCAAACAGAAAGAATCCTGATCTTAAATTCTTTGAGTTCGGCAATGTTTATCATTATTCTCCCGAAAAGAAGAACAATGACAATCCAATGCAGGCTTATAAGGAAGAAACACATCTTGGACTATGGATAACAGGTAAGCGAGTGTCAGGAAGCTGGATTCATGCAGATGAAGATTCTTCGTTCTTTGAACTTAAAGCTCATGTGTTGAATATATTCCGCCGTATTGGTTTGCCATTGGGAAGCGTTGTTTTCAAGGAGAGTTCTAATAATATTTACCATAAGGGACTTTCTGTCATGAATCGTGGAGGCAAACTTCTGGCAGAGTTAGGCATTATATGCAAGAAGCTGCAAAAGGCTATGGGCATAGAGAACGAGGTTTATTATGCAGATATCAATTGGACTGCTGTTACAAAGGCTGTAAGAAAATCGACAATAAGCTTCCGCGAGATAAGCAAATATCCTGCTGTGAGCCGTGACCTGGCTTTGTTGCTCGATAAGGATGTAAAGTTTGAAGCAATTGAGCGTATTGCATATCAGTCTGAAAAGAAATTCCTTAAGGAAGTTGACCTTTTCGATGTTTATGAAGGTAAGAATCTTCCGGAAGGCAAAAAGAGCTATGCCGTCAACTTTATCCTGCAAGATGAAAGCAAGACATTGAACGACAAGCAGATAGATGCTATAATGACAAAGATTATAGCTAACTTGAAGAAAGAGCTTAAAGCCGAACTTAGATAAAACTTTTGTTGAATATTAAAATATAGATATAATGGGAAGAGCGTTTGAGTATCGTAAAGCTACGAAATTAAAGAGATGGGGCCACATGGCCAGAACATTTACAAAAATTGGTAAGCAGATAGCTATAGCTGTGAAAGCAGGTGGACCGGATCCGGACAACAATCCTCATCTTCGTTCTATCATTCTTAACGCTAAGCGTGAGAATATGCCGCTTGAGAATGTTAAGCGTGCAATCAAAAACGCTATGGGTAAGGATCAGAGTGATTATAAGGAGGTTACATATGAGGGATATGGTCCTCACGGAATAGCCATATTTGTTGATGCTGCCACAGATAACACAACACGTACGGTAGGAAACGTAAGAGCTATATTTAATAAATTCAGCGGTAACCTCGGCACAATGGGAAGTCTGTCTTTCCTTTTTGATCATAAATGTGTGTTCACATTCAAGAAAAAGGATGGTGTTGAAATGGATGAGCTGATACTTGATCTTATCGATTATGGTGTTGATGACGAATACGACACAGATGAGGAATCTGGTGAAATAACCATCTATGGCGATCCGAAATGTTTCGGTGAAATTCAGAAACACCTTGAAGAGAATGGCTTTGAAGTTACTGGTGCTGAGTTTACACGCATACCTAACGATCTGAAAGACGTTACACCGGAAGAGCGTGAAACTATCGATAAGATGGTTGAGCTGCTTGAGGATGATGACGATGTTCAGAACGTTTATACAAACATGAAACCGGAATAATCATTCCTTGACTTTTTGTAATAATGAAAAGTATATCTTATAAGACTTCAGGCACTTGCAGCCAGATGATTAATCTAAAGGTTGATGATAATGACTGCATAGTAGACGTTAGCTTTGAAGGCGGCTGCAACGGAAACTTACAGGGAATATGTTCCTTGGTAAGAGGGATGAATGTCAACGATGTTAAAGCGCGGTTAGACGGAATACGTTGTGGCTACAAGGCGACAAGTTGTCCTGATCAGCTTTGTAGGGCTATTGATGAACTTTATAAGTAAAAAATAGTCAAATTTTTGCCGTTAATCCAAATGTACTTAGAACTTGGGTTAACGGCAAAATTATATATCAGGTTTGATTCTATTTAGTATTGTATTCTTTTGGAGTGATTTTTACATCCAATAGTATTTGGCCTTTGTTCTTCGTTGAATAGTATGTGTATGCAAAGTTGAAACCGTTTTCTTTGTAGTTACGTATTCCTGTTGCATCTTTTATTCCTTTTATAAGTTCTGCTTTCGCCTGCTTCTTGTCTAATGCAGTTGTATCAGCCTTGCCCTTTATTGAGTAATAATAGTGTATCGTGCGGGAGTCTTTTTCGTATGTCATACTATCGTTTGTGACATATTCAGATACTTTCATGGGACAATTCTTTTTGGTAAACTCTTTGGCTTCACGCTCGGCCCTTTCCTCGAGGCTTTCATGGCATGAGGCCAGAAAGACGGCAACAAATGGAATAAACAAATACTTTTTCATAAATCCTCTTTATTTTGTTTGCAAAAGTAATTAATATCTTTTGATAAGAACCAATGTATATTGTTTTTTTTATTTTATTCATAAAAACGGCTAATTTATTAGGAACGAAATGCATTTTTTTGTATATTTGCGTTCCAAAAATAAATTACTGATGAACGAAATAAGAAACTTCTGTATAATCGCACATATTGACCACGGAAAATCAACTATAGCTGACCGACTTCTTGAGTATACAAAAACCATTCAGATAACAGAAGGTCAGATGCTTGATGATATGGATCTGGAGCGTGAACGTGGAATAACAATCAAAAGCCATGCAATACAAATGGAGTATGAGCTGAACGGAGAAAAATACATACTTAATCTTATTGACACTCCGGGGCATGTCGATTTCTCTTATGAAGTTTCACGTAGTATAGCTGCATGTGAAGGAGCCTTGCTGGTTGTTGATGCAACTCAGGGTGTTCAGGCTCAAACAATCAGTAACCTTTACATGGCGTTAGAGCATGATTTGGAAATTATTCCTGTTATAAACAAAATAGATATGCCTTCTGCTATGCCCGACGAAGTTGAAGATGAAATTGTAGACTTGTTGGGTTGTGACAGAACGGAAATAATTCGTGCCTCAGGAAAAACCGGTGAAGGTATTCCGGAAATTCTTAATGCAGTTGTAGAACGAATTCCTCATCCGTCAGGTAATCCTGATGCCCCTCTACAGGCTCTTATTTTTGATTCTGTATTCAATTCTTTCAGGGGAATTATTGCTTATTTCAAGATTGAAAATGGCAGTATAGCAAAAGGTGATAAAGTTAAGTTTTACAATACCGGAATGGAGTATACTGCTGACGAAGTTGGCGTATTAAAAATGGATATGATTCCGCGACAAAGGCTGTCAACTGGAGATGTCGGATACATTATCAGCGGTATAAAAGACAGTAAGGAGGTTAAGGTCGGTGATACTATTACGCATGTGGCACGTCCATGTGAGAAAGCTATTTCTGGATTCCAGGAAGTGAAACCAATGGTGTTTGCTGGCGTTTATCCCATAGACCCGTCGGATTATGAAAATTTGAGAGCATCATTAGAGAAGTTGCAGCTTAATGATGCGTCTTTGACTTTCTCACCGGAATCCTCTGTAGCGTTAGGCTTCGGCTTCAGATGCGGCTTCTTGGGACTTCTTCATATGGAGATAGTTCAGGAGCGTCTTGACCGTGAGTTTGATATGGACGTGATAACAACAGTGCCGAACGTTTCATATATGGTTTATGATAAGCACGGCAATGTTAAAGAAGTACATAATCCGTCAGGACTACCTGACAGCACATTGATAGACCATATAGAGGAACCATATATCAGAGCCTCAATAATAACAAGTTCTAATTTCATTGGCCCGATAATGAAATTGTGTCTTGACAAGCGAGGTGAGCTCATAAATCAAGAATATGTTAGTGGCAATAGAGTTGAACTTCATTTTATGATTCCTTTGGGCGAAATCGTCATAGACTTTTATGATAAATTAAAAAGTGTATCAAAGGGTTATGCGTCTTTTGATTATCATGTTGACTGCTTCCGTCCTTCAAAACTTGCCAAACTTGACATATTGTTGAATGGTGAGCCTGTAGACGCCTTGTCTACTTTAACTCATCAGGATAATGCTGCAACCTTTGGGCGACGTATGTGTGAAAAGTTGAAGGAGCTGATTCCGCGTCAGCAATTTGATATTGCAATTCAGGCTGCTATCGGAGCAAAAATAATAGCAAGAGAAACAATTAAATGTGTCAGAAAAGACGTAACAGCAAAGTGTTATGGAGGAGATGTCAGCCGTAAGCGTAAACTTCTTGAAAAGCAGAAGAAAGGAAAGAAGAGAATGAAGCAAATCGGTAATGTCGAAGTACCTCAGAAGGCTTTTCTTGCAGTATTGAAATTGGATTAATCTTAATCAAGAAGAAGGAGGACACAATGAAGGAAGTATTGAAAACAACACGGGACATTGCACGTGAGCTTGCGCGTAAATATAGTACGATGACTCATGATGAGCTAGACATATTAGAGAATATCCTTGTACCGATGAAATTTGCAAAGGGGCAGATGATTCTAAGTGAGGGCGAGATCTGTAAGCACATTTACTATATAGAGAAGGGGCTTGTCAGGCAATTCTATTTTAAAAAAGGTAAAGAAGTTACAGAGCATATGGCTGTTGAGGGCAATATCGTTATGTGTATAGAAAGCCTTTTTAAAGAAGAACCTACGAGTCTGCAAGTGGAGGCTTTAGAGCCTGTATTGATATATGCTTTACCAAAAGCGCGTTTGGAGGAAGTTGCTCTGCATAATGTGAATATACAAATATTGTACAGGAAAATATTGGAGGAGTCATTAATCCTCTCACAGATACATGCAGATTTACTTAGGTTTGAAACTGCGCAAGACAGATATCGCAAAATGTGTAAACTGGCTACGCAAGTAACACTTCGTGCCCCATTGGTTTATATTGCAAGCTATTTGCAGATGACTCCCGAAACATTAAGTCGAGTACGTTCTAATATAGTATTAGGTTAAATGTCTTTTATTTCTATCTAAAATTGGTAGAAATAAAAGATATTTTAAATATTTGTGGTATTATAAGCTCTTGAGGCCTGCAATTTAATAAGTTTTTAAAATATTTGTAAGGAAAATATTGTCAAATATATAATGCTGCCCTAGTGAAGACAATCTTCTGTAAAGAAGTTTTTTTTAATAGTGTAGTTTTATGTATATAAGATGCGGTTTATATCTCCGTAGTATATATATTTAAATGGTACATAAAATTACTTTTATATTTAAAAACTTTGCTCAATTTTGAAAGTAAAGTTGACGTGAAATCTGTTAATCACAGATGGATTTTATTAGAATACGCCTATAAAATAGAATCCTTAATGATAAATTGTTTATAAGTAGGCTTATTCAATTAAAAAAAATAGAATTTGTTCTTGTTTTAAAAATAATTTTAGTACTTTTGAACTGTCTTTTGAGATGATAGGATCAATTGGTCTCAAAATGATTTAAGAAATGCAAACTTTAAATCTTATATATATACAACTATGAGTTATCTTCGATTCGAAAAAGCTCTTATGACTAATCTTGAAGAATCTCTTTCAAGAGAGTTGTTGCGTACAAACCGTTCAGGGGCTTATTCATGTTCTACAATTGTGGATTGTAACACTCGTAAGTATCATGGTTTACTTGTTGTTCCTGTTCCGGAATTAGATGATGATAATCATGTTTTGCTTTCATCGTTAGACGTTACTGTGGTTCAGCATGGTGCTGAGTTCAATTTAGGACTGCATAAGTATCAAGGTAATAACTTTAGTCCAAAAGGGCATAAATACATTCGTGAATTTTATTGTGAAAAAGTGCCTACAACAATTTATCGTGTTGGAGGAGTTCTCTTGAAAAAAGAAGTTGTTTTTCAGCATTACGAGCATCGTATATTGATACGTTATACATTGTTGGATGCACATAGTGAAACAACCTTAAGATTCAAGCCTTTCATGGCATTTAGAAGTGTTAACCAATGCACGCATGAGAACAATACAGCCAGCCGCGACTTTCAGATGGTTGACAATGGTATTAAAACTTGTATGTATGCAGGTTATCCTGATCTCTATATGCAGTTTAGCAAGGCAAATGAATTTGTTTTTGTCCCTGATTGGTATCGTGGCATCGAATATCCGAAAGAGCAAGAACGCGGCTATTCTTATGTTGAAGACCTATATGTCCCCGGATATTTTGAGATGAACATAAAGAAAGGTGAAAGTATTGTATTTGCAGCTTCAACTTCTGAAATTAAAACAAGTACAATGAAGCACCTTTTTGACAAAGAAGTAGATGACCGTTCTCCGCGTGACAATTTTTTCCATTGTTTAGTGAATGCGGCCCATCAGTTTCATAATAGTGCCAACAAGACAGAGAGGTATCTTCTTGCTGGATATCCGTGGTTTAAATGCCGAGCTCGTGATACATTTATATCTCTTCCTGGACTAACCCTTTCAATAGACGAGCAAGATTATTTTGAACTTGTTATGAAAACGGCAGAAAAGGGGTTGAGAGAGTTTATGCAAAACAAGCCACTTACAGTTAAAATTACGGAGATAGATCAGCCGGATGTTATGTTATGGGCAATTTGGGCTATACAGCAATATGCAAAGTCTGCCGGTGACGAAAAATGCATAAGCATGTATGGTAAGTTGATAAGTGATATTATATGTTATATCATAGATGGCAAACATCCAAATTTGCGTCTCGACACTAATGGTCTTCTTTATGCAAATGGTCATGATAAGCCGATAACATGGATGAATTCTATTGTTAATGGTAAGCCGGTTGTACCAAGATCTGGTTATATAGTGGAATTTAATGCTCTATGGTTTAATGCACTTAAGTTTGGAGCTAAATTAGCAAAGCAGAATAACAATGAGACAAAAGCTAACCAATGGGAAGACTTGGCAGAATCATGTAAACAATCATTCGTAAGGACATTCTTGAATGATTATGGATATCTGTTTGATTATGTGGATGGCAATATGATGGATTGGAGTGTGCGCCCGAACATGATATTCCCGGTCGCTTTTGATTATTCTCCTTTATCACCAGAACAGAAAAAAAGTGTTTTGGATATTTGTACACGTGAATTGTTAACTCCTAAAGGATTACGTTCGCTTTCACCTAAGAGCGGAGGTTATAGTCCTGTATGTTCAGGAGCAAATCGTGATTACTCTTATTATCAGGGTACAGCATGGCCTTGGCTTGGCGGATTCTATATGGAGGCTTGTCTAAAACTATATAAACGTACAAGATTAAGTTTTATTGAAAGGCAGATGGTTGGATACGAGGATGAGATGATTATTAATTGTCTAGGAACTATTCCGGAACTATTCGATGGTAATCCGCCATTCAAGGCTAGAGGAGCGATATCTTATGCTATGAATGTCGCTGAAATTCTTCGTACTTTAAATCTTTTGGAAAAATATTCATATGTAAAATAATCGAGGAGGGACTATAATGAAAGTTTTAATGTTTGGTTGGGAATATCCTCCTCATATTTTGGGAGGTCTTGGAACTGCAAGTTATGGTATAACTAAAGGTTTGGCTGCTCAGGGAGACGTTGAAATAACATTTTGTCTTCCTAAACCATGGGGTGATGAAGATCGCAGTTTCTTGAATGTTATTGCAATGAATGCCGTTCCTGTAGTTTATCGTGATGTAAATTATGATTATGTGAAAGAACGTGTCGGTAATATAATGGATCCGGATTTGTACTACAAAATGCGAGATCACATATATGCTGATTTCAATTACATGTTGGTAAATGACCTTGGTTGTATTGAATTTTCCGGTAAATATCAAGACAATCTTCATAGTGAAATAAACAATTATTCAATTGTTGCTGGCGTCGTTGCACGTCAACAGGAGTTTGATATTATACATGCACATGATTGGCTTACATATCCGGCTGGAATACATGCAAAAAAGATTAGTGGAAAGCCTTTGTGTATACATGTTCATGCAACGGATTTTGACCGTAGCCGTGGCAAGGTGAATCCTACTGTTTATTCTATAGAGAAAGATGGTATGGATAATGCTGATTGTATAATGTGTGTTAGTGAACTCACACGTCAAACTGTGATTAATCAGTATCATCAAGACCCACGTAAATGCTTTACTGTACATAATGCTGTATATCCATTGCGTCAGGAATTACAAGATATCCCGCGTCCAGATCATACGAATAAGGAAAAAGTTGTTACTTTCTTGGGACGAATAACAATGCAAAAAGGACCTGAGTATTTTGTTGAAGCTGCAAATATGGTATTACATCGTACAAGAAATGTGCGTTTTTGCATGGCTGGAAGTGGTGACATGTTGGATGCAATGATATATCTTGCAGCTGAACGTGGTATTGCTGACCGTTTCCATTTTCCCGGTTTTATGCGTGGCAAGCAAGTTTATGAATGCCTTAAGGATTCTGATGTATATGTAATGCCGTCTGTTAGTGAACCGTTTGGAATATCTCCGCTGGAGGCTATGCAATGCGGTACTCCAACCATTATATCAAAGCAAAGTGGATGTGCTGAAATACTGACCAATTGTATTAAAGTTGATTATTGGGATATCCATGCACTTGCAGATTCAATTTATTCAATCTGCCACAATGAAAGCCTGTTTAAATATCTGCAAAGTGAGGGTAAGCGTGAAGTTGACGAAATTACGTGGGAGAAAGTTGGTTTATGGATACGTGAACTTTATGAACGTACTTTAGGGTACAGATAATCATATACAACAAATAATATTTAAGACAAATACAAATAAAAAAGACTTTTGCTATGAAAACAATATGCCTATATTTTGAAATACATCAAATTATTCATTTAAAACGTTATCGTTTCTTTGATATAGGAACTGACCATTATTATTATGATGATTTTGAAAATGAGCGTAGTATAAGTGATATCGCGGAGCGCTCATATATGCCTGCATTAAATGCATTTCAAGAAATGATTCGTGATAATGGTAAATATTTTAAACTTGCATTTTCTATTTCTGGCGTAGGTTTAGAGCAGTTGGAGATGCATGCTCCTCAGGTAATAACAAAATTGCAAGAATTAAATGACACTGGGTGTGTAGAATTTCTCGCAGAACCATATTCGCATGGTTTGTCTTCTCTTGTCAACGAAGAGACATTTGCAGATGATGTTAAGAAACAAGCTGCAAAAATGCAGGAATATTTTGGTAAGAAACCTACAGTGTTGCGTAACTCTTCTCTGATTTATACAGATTCTATTGGTGCACAAGCGGCAGCGATGGGATTCAAGGGAATGCTTACTGAAGGTGCAAAACATGTTTTGGGATGGAAGTCTCCACATTATGTTTATAATTGTCCGATGGCTCCAAATCTTAAACTGTTATTAAGAGATATTGAACTTAGTGATGATGTAAGTTTACGTTTTAATAACAGTGAATGGGATGGGTATCCTTTGTTTGCTGACAATTATATGGACCGAATTGCATCTCTTCCGGAAAATGAACAAATAATTAATATTTTTATGGAGCTTTCTGCTATAGGAATTGCTCAACCATTATCTTCAAATATACTTGAGTTTATAAAAGCATTGCCGGCATGTGCAAAAGCTAGAGGCATCAATTTCTCTACACCGACAGAAATTTGTTTAAAGATGAATAGTGTTGGTGATTTGGATGTTCCCGACACTTTATCTTGGGTAGACGAGGAACGTGACGTAAGTTGCTGGCTCGGAAATCCGATGCAAAGAGAAGCATTTAACAAATTATATAGTGTTGCAGATCGTGTCTGGATTGCAAATGATCCGCGCATTAACCAGGATTGGGATTACTTACAGGCAAGCAATAATTTCCGATTTATGACAACCAAACCATCAAATGTTGGTTTAGATAGAGGTATATATAGTTCTCCTTTTGATGCCTTTACAAATTATATGAATATATTAGGTGATTTCATGAATCGTGTGAATACACTTTATCCAGAGGAGATTGACAATGAAGAACTTAATTCTTTACTTACAACCATAAAGAATCAAGGTGATGAAATCGAAATGAAGGATAAAGAAATTGTACGCCTAAAAGCCAAAGTTGAAAAGATGCAGGCTGCTGAAGAAAAATTAAAGGTGAAGATGGAAAAGGCAAAATCTGCAAAACCAGCAGCAAAGAGAACATCAACAAAAAAGGTCGCCTCGAAGACTCCTGATACTGAAAAATAATATCTGACAATTATATTATTGATGAATAAAGGATTGAGACTTGTCATTTAATTTGTGGCAAGTCTCAATTTTGTTATCATTAAGATACTATCTATTTTATAATTAAAAACGTGTGCGGTGTCGTTTTGTTAGGATATAATTTATTGCATAATTTCAATTATTCCATATACCATCGAAATTATATATAATGTTTTTCTTGAATTTAAAAACTTAAAATTATAGTCTAATATTTTATGTTATTTGATTTTTCGGAGATTTACAATTGTCTTTCTTTTTTCCTTTTGAACATGCATCACTAAGAGGACATCCTGTACATGGACCATTATTGTGTGTAAATGTTCGATATATTTTTATACCAATATATACGATGCCGGAGATGAGTATTATTGCTACTATGATAATCTGCATGTTGAAATTTCGACTGAAATAGATTATTGATTTTGAGATGCAAATTAGAAAAAGCTTACCACTGATATTGTTATAGAATTGTTAGAATCTTAATTTATCGACATTGATAAGTAGTTTAATCTTCTTTCTAAAAAGGACAAATGTGGTTTACTGAATTAAAACGTGTGTTTACTATTTCTTTTATTATATTTGCTTATGAGAAAAGTAAATCTCTTCTTTTAGGCATGTATTTTTTCTTTATTCTTGTTTATAAAATCTTTCCAACTTCTATATGTGTGGCTTGTAGTTGGGGCGTTAGACTGCAGGAAATGACAATATGCAGCAGCCAATGCATCTGTTGCATCCATAAATGGGGTCAATTTTTCTTCTTTTATATTTAATAAACGTTTGAGCATACCGGCAACTTGTTCTTTTGAGGCAAGCCCCTGTCCTGTTATTGCCATTTTAATTTTTAATGGGGCATATTCGTGTATTGGAATATCGTAGTGTATCGCTGCTGCAATAGCAACCCCTTGTGCTCTGCCAAGTTTGAGCATCGATTGTATGTTCTTACCGAAAAAAGGTGCTTCAATCGCCATTTCGTCAGGTAGAAATTCCTTTATAAGACTACTCACTCGGTCGAAGATGCGTCCTAGTCTTAGATATGGGTCATGAATTTTTCTCATATCTATGACGCCCATAGCCATCATAGACGCTTTGTTGCCATTAACTTTGAGCAACCCATATCCCATTATATTTGTTCCGGGGTCTATGCCTAATATAATCTTTTCCGGTTTAATTGTCATTACGTCGTTTAAATATTTATTTAAAATATGGGTTATATGTTATCTCGTCTTTGAGTGTTGTCTTGTCGCCATGCCCAGGAAGTATTATTGTTTCTGCAGGGAGAGACGAGGCAATTTTCTTTAAACTATTTATTATTTCATTATAACTACCAAATTCAAAGTCTGTCCTGCCTATACTCATTCTAAATAAGGTATCTCCAGAAAATGCTATAGATTCATCTTTACAATAAAACAATACGGAACCGGGCGTATGGCCTGGGGTTTGCAGTATGCTGAAACAATGCGTACCAAATGAAATTGTATCTGCTTCTTTTAAATATTTTTCAACTTCAGGGATTTCTTCGTTGTAAGTTAATCCGATAAAAGTATAGGCTTGTTCTTTTAATTTATGCATCAATATTTTATCATTAATGCATACTTCCGGTTTAAGCCCAAATTCTTTATATATAGCATAATTCCCAAAATTATGATCAATATGTGCATGTGTACAAAGCAGATGTTTTGGAATGAGTTGGTTGTCTCTTATATAATTTGTAATTTCCTTTTTCTCTTCTTCATAAAAAGCACCACAATCAATGATAACACATTCTTTGGTGTCATCGCTTACAATGTAACAGTTTTCTTGAAACATGTTACATACGATTCTTTGTATGTTCAGCATTGCGTTTAATATAACTTAAAGTGGAACGTAAATAAGATATTTATTCTTAAACCATTCTTCATTAAACATTTTGCTTATATCTGTAACTTCTGCAATATGCTTAAACTTACTTATTTCATTAGAGACGTCTCCTCCTTTGAGGCAGAATATGCCATTGGGCATAGAATTGCGGTGATTATTACTTATATTTTTCTTTATTATGCGTATTAAATCAGGCAATTGCATAACAGCCCTGCTAACGACAAAATCATATTTACCCTGCTCGTTTTCACCTCTTATTTGTTCTGCTTCGCAGTTCTTCAGCCCGATAGCTTTCGAGACTTCATTTACAACCAATATTTTTTTTCCTGTACCGTCTATTAATTTGAATTGAGTTTCAGGAAACATTATTGCAAGAGGAATACCAGGAAATCCACCACCGGTACCAAAATCTAATACTTTTGTTCCAGGTCTGAATTTTATTGCATTAGCTATTGCCAGGGAATGTAAAACATGATGTTCATATAAAGAATCAATGTCTTTTCTTGATATAACATTTATTTTATTGTTCCAGTCGTGATATAAATCATACAATGCTTCAAACTGCTGCTTTTGAGCATCTGTAAGTTTGCTGAAATATTTTAATATTGTCTCCATTAGGCATTATTTCTTCTTAAAAAGATTTTCCAATTCAGAATTACTAATATCAACTCTAATTTCTCCTGCTGCATGATATGCAATTTCGTCAGGCGAATAAATGAAAGTTATTCCATCATCATTAATTATAAAATTATCTGAAGGGTAAACATCTATACCCATAAAGATGCTTTTTTCGTTAAGTTCATTCAAATTTTTCACATTATATGTCTTACATAGATTTTTTACAATCAAATCATTCAGCTCAATTTCATAACCAGGTACAAAAAGGTCTTTTAATGAAACAATTTTACCGCTTTTTTTATTTATGTTCTTTGTTATTATAACAGAACTCCCATGAGCACCGCCACCATAACTATAAATGTTTGCTATATAGGTATAGTAATCTTCAGCCTCTTGGCTGACATATGTTTTGACAATATATTCACAATTGTATGAACTGCCATGAGTTTTGTCTGCTTTATATAAACTACCATAATCAACCTTATAATCATTCAGATACCTTGTCATAAAAGAATCTGCAGCTTCAGGTACAGATATTTTCTGTGGTGTTATAGAAAAGTAGTCAGGACACAATACTCCAGATCTTATAATAGAATCGTTTATATATTCAGCGTTTTTCCCTTTTGCATAAGTGAGACATAAACTGATATGGCATCGTGGACCTGCCGTATCTTCTGTAAGAAATACTGTAGAATCCATTTTGATACTGTCAAACATGATGCTGTCCGTTCCACTCTTATTGGAACTAGATGTGCCTCCGCATGAACAAATCATTGATAATACGGAAAAAACAAAGCATAAGGAAATTATTAATCTTCTCATTTTATCACTATTTAATTGCAAAATTAAATCAAACCAAGGAAAACCACAAATAATTTCTGTTTTATTTTATAAATTGATTAATTTTGCAGCCGTAAAATTATATTAGTTATGGCAAGTAAACAGATTCGTGCAGCACTTTTTGATTTAGATGGTGTTGTCTTTAATACAGAGGACCAGTATACTGTTTTCTGGGGCAGTCAGTGCCGTTTATATCATCCGGATAAACCAGGATTGGAATATACCATCAAAGGACAAACTCTTGTGCAAATATTTGATAAGTATTTTGCTGGAATGGAGAAAGAACAGTCTGAAATAGTAAAGCGACTCGATGAATTTGAGCATACAATGAAGTTCGAGTATGTAGACGGATTTATTGATTTTATCAAGGATCTTAAGGAGAATAATATAAAGACAGCGGTAGTTACCAGTTCTAATATAATGAAAATGAATTCAGTGTATGAGTCAAGACCAGAATTTAAATCATTATTTGATATTATACTTACTTCTGAGGATTTTGAGAGAAGCAAGCCAGATCCTGATTGTTATTTAAAAGGTGCAAAACACTTTGGTCTGTCACATGATGAATGTGTTGTTTTTGAAGATAGTTTTAACGGATTGAAATCGGGAAGGGCCGCACAAATGATGGTTGTCGGATTGGCTACAACAAATACAAAAGAGTCGATTTCTCCATATTCCGATTATGTCATATCTGATTTCAAAGGGCTTAATTATCAAAATTTATGCAAAATATTGTGTAACTTAATTTAAAAGCATTAATTTTGCAGCCAATTTTAAGATAGGGGTTTAATTGTAAATACTCAAAACATATCAAATAAAAGATAAATATGACAGGATATTTGGTTAATGACACCCGTAAGGTAACAACCCATCGTTTTATTGAGATGAAGCAGCGTGGAGAAAAAATATCTATGCTGACATCTTATGATTTTACGACAGCAAGCATTGTAGACGGAGCCGGTATTGATGGAATATTGATTGGTGACTCAGCTTCAAATGTTATGGCTGGTAACGGAACTACGTTGCCTATAACAATAGATCAGATGATTTATCATGCAAAATCTGTTGTACGCGGAGTTAGTCGTGCTTTAGTTGTATGCGACATGCCGTTCGGCAGTTATCAGGTTGACCGCAAGGAAGGCATAAAGAATGCTATCCGCATAATGAAGGAAAGCGGATGCGATGCTTTAAAGCTTGAAGGTGGTGCTGAAATTATAGACACGATAAAAGGTATACTTGATGCCGGAATTCCTGTAATGGGCCATCTCGGTCTGACACCACAGAGCATCAACAAGTTTGGCACTTATGCTGTACGTGCTAAAGATGATGCAGAGGCTAATAAATTGCTTTCAGATGCCAAGTTGCTTTCTGAGGCAGGGTGTTTTGCCTTGGTCCTTGAAAAGGTTCCATCTGTTTTAGCTACAGAAGTTTCAAAGGAAATTCATATACCTACAATTGGTATTGGTGCAGGAAATGGCACTGACGGTCAGATTCTTGTTGTTGATGACATGTTAGGTAAAACAAAAGGATTTAATCCTCGTTTCTTACGTAGATATGCAGATCTTAATAGCATCATGACTGATGCAATAGGACAATACATCACTGACGTGAAAGATTGCTCCTTCCCGAATGAAAACGAATCTTATTAATGTACACACAAAATACTCCAGTACATGTAAAGCTTTGGCATAAGGATTTTTGGCTAATGGCGGTAGCCAATTTGTTATTGACAGTTGCCGTTTATATCCAAATACCCTTATTGCCAATATGGATGATAAAGGATGCCGGATTTTCGCCTGGTGTAGTAGCTGTATCATTAGGAATATTTGGCCTGGGAGTTTTTTCTCTTGGCTTTTTTTGTTCCTATCTTGTGCAGAAGTATCGCAGAAATCTTGTATGTATCAGATCGATTTGGGTATTGGTCATATGTTTTTGCGCACTTTACTACATACAGCGTGGGCATGTATTTCAGATAGAGGGATACATACTGATTCCTGTACTTCGGTTTATTCAGGGAGCCGCCTTTGGCTTAGCTCAGATGGTATTGTCCAGTACATTAATAATTGATACATGCGAGTCTTTCCAACGTACAGAAGCAAATCATTCTTCTGCTTGGTTTTCCAGATTGGCATTATCTGTCGGACCATTAATATCGATATTACTCACGCCAATGTTGAGTGTTAGCACTATTACTTTAATTTCTGCTGTATTGTGCTTATTGTCAACGTTTTTGATATTATCGGTGAAGTTTCCGTTCAGAGCACCTGAAGATGTGATATGTAAGGTTTCATTAGATAGATTCTTTCTCCCTCAAGGCAAATGGCTGTTTCTAAATCTTTCATTGGTTGCCGTTGTCGTAGGGTTGTTTCTATCCGCAGAACATACGTCCACTTTTTATGCCATGCTGATGGCGGGATTTATTCTTGCTATGTTGTCGCAGCGTTTTGTGTTCGTAAATGCAGAATTAAAGAGTGAGGTTGTCACCGGAATATTGCTGATGATGGCAGCGTGCCTGATGTATTTTTCGGGTGACAGGAATGCGATTAATTTAATTTCGCCAACATTGTTGGGATGTGGAATTGGCATAATTGGAGCACGTTTTCTTTTGTTCTTTCTGAAATTAAGCCTTCATTGTCAGCGTGGAACGTCGCAAAGCACGTTTTTCTTGTCATGGGAATTTGGTATTTCTTTAGGAATATTTTTGGGATATTATTTTTTCTATAATGACATTAGTGCTATGTACATTGTGGCATTAACAATATTGTGTATGGCCATGCTGATGTATCTGCTGTTTACGCATACTTGGTATATTAAAAATAAGAACAGATAAGGAATATAAACTTTCGTGCATATTTAGATAGTTTTATTCTGAATGTGCCAGAAAAGAATAATGGCGGGGAATATAGACTTTGTTCTGCTTTCCGTCATTATTCTTTTTTTAAAGCCATTTGGTTAAAAAAATATAATAATATTTGTTGATTTAAAAATATGTTCGTATATTTGCGAACAACATTTGATTATATGGATGAAAAAAGGGATTATACAATAAAGCAGGAAAGGCTTGCCAGATTTGCAAAAGCATTGGGCCATCCGGCACGTATTGCCATAATGAATTTCTTGGCAAAGCAAAAAACTTGCTATTTTGGTGACATTAATGAAGAGCTTCCTATTGCGAAGGCTACTGTTTCTCAGCATCTAAAGGAACTTAAAGATGCCGGTCTGATACAGGGTGAGGTAGAGGCTCCTAAAGTGAAATATTGTATTAATAATGAGAATTGGAATTTGGCTAAAGCCTTATTCTCAGAATTCTTTGGGCAATGCATATGTAAAGCAGGAGGGTGTTGCGACTGACAACCTTCTCTTTTTATGTCTTATGTTCGTTGTTTTGCGAATAACGTTTAACTAATAAATATTGTAAAATGGAAATTAAAGTTTTAGGTACTGGATGTGCAAATTGTAGAGCACTTTATTCTGCGGTAGAGCAGGTTGTTAATGAGTTAGGCTTAAAAGCCGATTTAGTGAAAGAGGAGGATTTGATGAAAATAATGGAATATAACGTCATGAGTCTTCCTGCTTTGGTTGTTGATGGAAAAGTTGTAGCCAAAGGACGTATAACTAAAGATGAGATACGCACAATTTTGACAAAATGAAAATATTGAAATTATGAAGAAATTCGTGTTGCTTTCATTATTGTGCATGTTCTTGTCTACAGGATGGGTTTTTGCACAAACCGGCAAGTATGTTGAGGTTATTTATTTTCACGGCAAACAGCGATGTCCGACATGTAGAGCTATTGAAAAATACACCAAAGAAGTTGTGTATAACGATTTTGCCAAGTTTGTCAAGAGCGGAAAGGTGCGTTTCAAAGAGGTTGATATTTCTACACCTCAAGGCGAAAAGATAGCCGATAAATATCGTGTCAGCTGGTCTTCGTTATATGTAAACGGATGGAATAACGGAAAAGAAAAAAGGAACGACCTGACACGTATGGGTTTTAAGTATGCCAGAAATAATACGGCACAATTTAAAACCGAGCTTAAGAAAAAGATTAATCAGTTGTTGAAATAGTATTTACGTATGGAATACTTGCAAAGCTTGCTTGATAGCAGCGAGATACCTGTTGTTACAGCATTTTTGCTTGGGCTGCTTACAGCTGTAAGTCCTTGCCCTCTTGCAACCAATATTACTGCAATAGGTTTTATCAGTAAAAATCTTGACAGCCGTAATCGCATATTCTTGAATGGTTTGTTATACACAGCCGGCCGTATGATTGCGTATTCCGTCCTTGGCGCAATACTTATAGTGTTGCTTAGGCGTGGAGCCGACATGTTTTTTATACAAAAAGGTGTTAGCGAGTGGGGCGAGCTGCTTCTTGCTCCAGCATTGGTTCTAATCGGCTTGTTTATGCTTTTTAGCGACAAACTTCATTTGCCGAAATTTGGCTTCAGTGCCTCGGAAAGGACTGAAAGGCTGAAAGGAGCATGGGGCAGCCTCCTTCTTGGGATATTATTTGCTATGGCATTTTGTCCTACAAGCGGACTGTTTTATTTTGGTATGCTTATTCCTATGGCTGCTATGGAAGGTGAGGGCTATTTCCTGCCCGTTGTCTATGCCCTGGCTACAGGCTTGCCGGTCATGCTGGCGGCATGGGTATTAGCCTATAGTGTGTCCGGAATAGGAAAATTCTACAATAAAATGCAAGTCTTTCAGAAATGGTTCAGCCGTATAGTTGCAGTCGTGTTTATATTTGTCGGAATATATTATGGCTTGATGATGTATAATTTGATATGAAAATTTTGATATTGTGTACCGGAAACAGTTGCCGGAGTCAAATTGCGCATGGTTTCTTGCAGTCGTTTGACGATAGTCTTTATGTACGTTCAGCCGGAACAAAGCCGGCTGAACAGGTAAACTCGAAAACTGTGGCCGTAATGAAAGAGGCCGGAGTTGACATAAGTAGTCATATTCCTGTGAATGTGATGGAATATCTTGATGAGTATTGGGATTACGTCATAACAGTATGTTCCGATGCCGATGCAACATGTCCGGCATTTAAAGGCAGGGTGGGCAAGAGGTTGCATATCGGTTTTGATGATCCTTCAAGATTGTCGGGTGACGTAAATTTTATTATGACGGAATTTAGGAGAGTGCGCGACGAGATTAAAAATGCCTTTGCCAGATTTTATCTGACAGAAATAAAAAAAGCGGAACTGCCCCGCTGCGTGTGTGAATAGTATTTTTTTATATTTTCTGTTCGTATTTTTACAAACATAAAAGATGTGATATTATGATACAAAGTTTTGCAGATTGGCTTGTGTATGATGTGTTTGGTCTTAATGCAGGTACGGCGTTGGGATCGTCAGTTAATTTCTTTTTTTATGATACGATTAAAATATTGCTTCTGTTGCTTCTGATTAGTATAATCATGGGCATTATTAATGCATATTTTCCAATAGAGCGTCTACGCGAATATCTGGTTTCGCGTAAGTTATATGGCTTGCAGTATTTTTTCGCTTCGCTGTTTGGTGCAATAACGCCATTCTGTTCCTGTTCGTCAATACCATTATTTATAGGCTTCGTAAAGGGCGGAATACCATTGGGAGTTACTTTTGCATATCTTATAACCTCACCATTGGTAAATGAGGTGGCTGTAGCAATGTTTATCGGAACATTCGGCATAAGGATAACTGCCATATATGTAATAAGCGGCATTTTACTTGGAATGATTGGCGGTTACATTCTGGGAAAAATGAGATTGGAGCGTTATCTGAGCGATTGGGTTAGGCAAATTCAACTTAATTCCATCGCCGGTTCTAATGCATGGGAACGAGACAATACTCCATTCATGCAGCGTTTGCCGATAATTGTAAAAGAATCGTTAGGTATAGTTAAGGGTGTGTTGCTTTATGTGGTAATAGGTATTGGCATTGGGGCTTTCATGCATGGTTATGTACCAGAAGGCTTTTTTGAACAGTATATGTCAGAGACAAATTGGTTTGCTGTTCCTCTTTCTGTTCTGCTTGCAGTTCCCATGTATGCCAATGCAGCAGGAATAGTGCCTGTTATTGAGGTGTTTGTGGCAAAAGGCATTCCTGTGGGCACGGCTCTTGCTTTTATGATGGCAGTTGTGGGCTTGTCTTTGCCGGAAGCAACACTTCTTAAAAAAGTTATGACATGGCGTCTCATCGGCATTTTCTTTGGGACAATAACGTTATTTATAATTATCTCCGGTTACTTGTTCAACATCATCTTGTGATATCTTGTTGCAAATTAGGCTGTCCTATTCAGGGCGTATGATGTTGAATGGTCATATGCGGTTGTTCGTAAATAGGACAATTGTTAATAGCGTAAGTAGTAAAAAGTTTTGTCATTATTTTTTCCTGTTCTAGAAAAAATGTTCCGTGTTTTCTTAGTAAAAGCCGTAATGTAAAGCGGCTTTTATTAAGTTTTACGTCCTTTTTCACTGATTTTACTTTGAAAAATCAGTTGTTTCTTACTTAAAATGTGCTGAGTTTTGTAGCAAAATACATTCTTTTATTATGTAAAAGATGACCTTTTATCTTGTAAAAGGCCGTTAATGACGACGGTATTGTCATTGATGCAAAATACAGAATTATATAATACATTGATTTTCAGATGATTACGAATAAGTGGTGTTTTGCCTAAAATTTTGATGTTTTAGTCGTATTTGCTTTGAGCATGGCTATTCTGAGCGCTTTAAATGAAAATAGAATAAATTTAACAGTTCCGTAATAGTACAATTTGACGAAAAGTCAGTCGAATATTTAGGGTGGTTGAAACATCCTTGTTTTATGTTATTCTGCTTTGTTTTTTGTTACATTGCAATAGCTTATAAAAAATAATGTTTAAATTTGTAATTACATTATGAAAACCATTTACAAGTAGATATATTTTAATAATACCAATATAAATATGGACAAATTAATGAGCATTCCTGAGTTGACATTGAAATGCGAGGAAATCAGAAAACGTTTGTTAGAGGTCGTATATAAAGCCAAAGCCGGTCATATCGGCGGCGATCTCTCGTCTTTGAATGTATTGACAGCATTGTATATGCGTGTCATGAACGTAAACCCTGAGAATCCGAAAATGGAAGGGCGCGACCGTTTCATTATGAGCAAGGGTCACTGTGTGGAAGCACTTTATTGTGTGCTCGAGGCAAAAGGTTTCATAACAAAAGAACTTGTCGACACTTATGGTGATTATCTGTCTGTGTTGGCAGGTCATCCTACGGTTGAAGTCCCGGGTATAGAATTTAACAGCGGTGCATTAGGTCACGGTCTTTCAATTGGTGTAGGTTGTGCCATTGCCGCAAAAATGGATAAGAAGCCTTATCGTACATTTGTACTTATGGGCGACGGCGAGCAGGGCGAAGGCTCAATATATGAGGCAGCCATGGCCGGAAGCAATTATAAGTTGGATAATCTTGTTGCAATGATAGACCGAAACGGCTTGCAGATAAGTGACACAACTGAGAATGTGATGAAACTTGAGTCTCTTAACGAGCGCTGGAAGGCTTTCGGATGGGATGTATATGATGTTGACGGCAACGATATTGAGGCTATTGTTAACTGCCTTGAATCGATAGAATATAACAACGGAAAGCCTCACATGGTTGTGCTTCATACAACAAAGGGCTTCCACGTTTCATACATGGAAAATGTGCTGAAATGGCATCATGGCGTGCCTACGGCAGAGGAGTATGAGAAAGCTATCGCTGAGATTACTAACCGTATTGAAGAACTTAAAAAGAATTGTTAACAATGGAAATAAAAAGTGTTGCTTGCCGTAAGAGTTTTACCGATGCACTGGTTGAACTTGGTAAAA
>ULYY01055595.1_pt1 | contig 98326 bp, 92 predicted proteins | sample 1962601 | NCBI WGS metagenome assembly ULYY01 (sample SAMEA4835875, study PRJEB28245) | human gut metagenome | biome: gut microbiome; material: fecal sample | place: Denmark | collected 2008 | reverse complement strand
GATACATCTCGACTATCAGATAAAGAATAAAGAACTCTTGAAGTACTTGAAAAAGCACAAATGGAAAGTCCGATATCTTATTAAAAACAAGAAAAGCCGGTGATTAACCGGCTTTTTCATTTTCGTGTTTCAGGTAGTTCCGTTAAATACGTTCTTACTTTCGTTTCTTTTAGTTTAAGGAGATCACGCTCGCACAGGGTAGTTTTAGGTGATTTCGCACGCTCTTATTTATTGTTATATAAATATCTGTAATCCTACTGCAAATATATATCGTATGATTCTATTATGCAACCTATTATACGTTTTTCTTTCTTTCCGGCTCGATGATATCGGCCTTGTTCTTGAACCATTTGAAGATATTGATCCGAAACTTGCTGCCTCTTGATTCGAAATAATTATTGAAGCAGGAATTTATTTCACAGCCGTAGATCACGAACAGGACAACAGCCGGAAGTATGGGAATACCGAAAGGTTGACCGAATGCAGCTCCGAAACTGGTTGCAACCAATATCCAACATATATAGTCGATCATCTTATTGACAGTACGTCGGATCGCCCGGCTTTTCCGTATGGTTTCGCCCCTCTTTTTAGAGGCTTCTATCCCAAACTTGAAATCGGCGATAATCAAACAGAGAGCGGCCACGATGAACCATTTCACCGGCTCCACGAACTCGATGAACGAGGTTAGCCAACTTGCCAACATGCCGGATATTACATTTCTTTCCTGCATATATATGTTATTAAGCATTATTTCCCTGTTCTATTTCCTCCTGCAAAGCCTGTTCTTTGGCTTTTTGGTAGCTTAGATGTTGCTCCGGTGTAATCTCCCTTACGGACGAAGCGTCGAAGTCTGCCGGCGTGTACATCGCTTTTACTCCCTCGTAAGTCTTTATATCATCGCCTTCTCGGTAGGTAGTCAGGTAATTACCTTCCGTTGCGGGAGTAATCTTTTGATAGGTTTTTTCTTCTATATTCATGGGTATTTGTCTTTTTATGAGGTTTTGTTTGATTGTGTTCTTTTCTCCATTACATCGAATCGGCGAAATTAACCGTCCAATTCTCATCTGTCAGTTTCGCTATGATACCTTCCGATTCTAAGAAGGTTTGCGCCGCCGTGTTGAATGTCAACGCAGCGGCCGGTAGTCCCAAAGTTTTTAAAGGAGCTACACCGCTTTCTCCGGCAGCATAGGCAAATCCTCCTAACAGTTTTAAGGTTGCTTCGTCGATATTCGGGGAATCTGCCAGCGATAGAGCGGTGTGTAAGAAGATCACATCGCCGATCGACGACAAAGCCGAACACCCCTTGAACATGTTTGTTGCTACTGTTACGTTCGAAAAATCCCAGTATTCGAGTTGTTGCATCGCTGCGTTTTGGGCGAATGTAGAAGTACAATTTTCTGCCTTCGGAGCATTGATTTTAGGAAAGTTCAAAAATTTACACCCAGAAAAAGAGAGACTCAAATCCTTGCAAATGGGGATATCTATCAATCCAATAGTTTTAAGACTTGAATTTTGAAATATTCTTCTACAGCCCGTAATAAGAGGAGCTATAAATTGAATGATTTGAGTGATATTAGAACAACCGTCAAACATCCCATATTCAGAGCCATTGTAAACAGTAAGTTTTATAGATATAGGGTCAGATAGATTTTTGCAACCTTGAAAAGCAGAGTATACAGATGTAATGTTACCCCAAATAATAGGAGGCATCTTAGAGATGTCAGAAGAAGTGAACATATTAGATATATCCGTCACCTTGGAGAAATCGAATACTTCGGGTACTTCCTCGAACGTAGAAAATGAGAATTTAATCCCCTCCGCTGCCACGTCGATTTTGGTAATGGGTACGAGCGTGCCCGTCAACTTCTCGCCCCGTGCATACGCCGTTTTTCCAGCCATAATATCGGCAGCCGTGGCCGTAGCGTCGGCCGTCATTTCCGCCAACGTGGGGCACTGCTTCGAAGGTTGCCCGGCTTGTATCAATCCCAATCTTCCTAAACTCATGGCTAAATCATTTTAGTAACACGGAAGGAACCAGATACCGGATAAAAAATTGTACCTTTCGAGATATAAAAACATTCTATTGTCCCAACTGTACTATATACATTAGATATAGTTCCGTTCATATCAAATTCGAGTTCGGCAATGCCGTTAGTGCCGGACTCGGTAAATATCCGGTATATCCCCGACTCCGTAATTTCGAAGTTTTCACTTTCATCTAACGTAATGTTCCCGCCGGGCTGCAAAACCCCGATAGGGTTCCTATTTATATCTAAGGGTTGATATTCGTTCATAACAGAAATGTTTTTAATCTTTATAATATCCGCGAATAACGGCCAAGTTGTTCTCCAACCCCGGAACCGAGGTATCGAATGTCACCGTAAAGCTGTTTTCGATCACGATTCCGGGATCGTTTTTCAACTGCCACGATTCACCGGGGAATATCTTCACGTTTCCCAATACATAGGCTATCGATGTGCCTTGATTGCGGAATATGATAATCGAAGGGGAATTTGTGCCCTCGTTCTCGATCGTCCCGTTCGACGTTCGGATCGTATTCTTATATATGATTTTTAGAGGATTAATCATCGTTATCTCGTTTAAAAATGTACCACAATATTATACCGGCGCAAATGATGGAACCAGCAATGACAAATACGTTGAATCCGCTTTCTAACCCCATACTTTTTTTTTTAGATCGATCCACCTTTTAAATTCTCCGACGGTGATCCGGTCGTCATGATCCAAATCGATACCGGGGTTTGCGTCGGCTATCACCTTCGCCGGGAGTGTCGATGTTTGCAACACATAGCTGTCCGGTTTTCCGAGAGCGGCGGGGAAGAAGGTAACGAGGTATAGATCATATAAGGAGTTCATCTTTCCCCGATACGGATAAAAATATTTATATACGTAGTCGAGTTGGGCGACATTCGACATCTTCCGCAGGGCTTCGGTCGTCGTTCCTAACCCCTTCGCAGTGTCCGGCATGAACTGGATAAGTCCCGAGGCTCCGCCATTCGGATTATAAGCGGCAGGGTTCAAACCGCTTTCCGAGTTCATGACGAACATAAGCCAATCGGGCTCTATACCCAGCTTTGCGCAGATTAGTCGTACCTTCTGCAAGAATGCTTCCTTATTGCTTGTTACTTTATTTTCGAACCACATGATATATAGCTATTTATATTGTTATTCTTCCTGAATGACTAAAAACCAAACGAGGGCTACCGCTCCGATCGCAACGGCCCACTTCTTCCAGCGCAAATCCTGACCGGTGACTACCACGTCATCGAATCCTCCACCGTCAAGGGCGCCATCGTCCGATGTTTCCGGGGATTGAAGCGCGGAATTTTGACGGGCCGGCATGATGATTCTTTTTTTTCTGTCTTTCCGTTCCATACGCTACATATTATTTTTCAACAACAACAGACCGAGGGCCAATACACCGGCTCCGGCCAATACGTTTTTCTCGACGACTTCCGTAGAGGGGTTATGATCCGAAGTCCCGTTCTCGATATCCATATTGGCTTTGATTTCGTCGGCCAAATCCTCCATAAATCCGGGGTCGCCTCCATTTTGGTAGGCGTTGACACGATTACGGGGGTTATCTTCATTGAAAAGAGCTATATAACTATCATTTTTCAAATGCTTCAAATCATAAGCCGGTAACAAATTGTACAGATAAGAATAACCTTTATCTTCGTTCTCGTAATATTCAAATTCATATTCATAATATCCCGGATATTGATGTCCCGGATAGAGTTCTCGAAAAAAATCTAATCGTTCCCGATAAGACAATAATTCATAGGGGTTTCCTGTTACTATCTTAAATATTTCTTGTGCCCAATCTCCACGAGTACGGGATTGTTTTCTTACCAGATAAGCCGGTTGCCCGGCTGGTTTCCAATATCCCGGATAGTGCGAGAACGTGGCTGCCAATGATTGTCTTTGAGATTTGATATTTTCCTGTTCGGATTTTGGCAGTAAAGATAACGCCAGATCATCTATGTTAAGGAGCTCAGCCCCATATTCGTCATAGGTTATTTCTATTGCATCTTTTCTTTCCCAATATGGATATTCCTTATATAAATAATCAATCCAGTTACCGGCATCCTCCAACACGGAAGAATCGATAAATTGGCTTAAATATTCACTATCGAAAAATTCGGGATAAATAAGTTTTCCGATAAGATCTTCCCGGACGAAAGCGAATTTAAATCCGACAGAAGAATTTTTTTGTGCTTCTATTTCGTCGGAAGTGGGTTTACGACCAACAATATCTTCAAATTCTTTGATAAATACATTTTCCACAAAATCCCGTTTAAGGAATCTCCATGAAAACAGAGATGTATTAAGCCGTAATTCTTCTTTGATAAATACATAATGCCAACGGCCGTCCGGCATATCGACAAATTGACCGGTTAGCTGTATTTGATAAGGTACGTCCCATTCCGATGCAAATCCTTTTTGATGGTTGTACATGTGCGAAATCATTTGATTCGCATGTATGGTATATATAGATATAGATTCAGCCGTAGGACGAGCCCGGAGATTTAAGTAAGAACAGAGGCGCGTTACATCTTTACCGACAAGCTCTTTCGAAAATCCTTTTGCCGCATTCTTATAGGAAGATTCGATATATTTCCAAAACGGAGTACTGTCCGGCCATTCATGATCTAAATCGTCATCTGTCAAATGGGGAACATTTTCGGCGGAATAATTCCAAGTATTTATTTTAAAATTCTGATTAGTTAACTTGGGTGGATTAGCAGAAGCCAATAAGGATTGTAATTCTTTCTCACTGAAAAAATCACACCAAACAGAATCATATATTTTATCGGAATAGACCATATCAAAAATTGTTTTTAATCCACTTCACCGCCCAAATAGCACCTACGGCAATGGCTCCATATTTCAGTATAGAAAACCATGTTATATTGGTTGCACTTTTCCAATACCCCTTTCCATACCCTTCTTGATACGCTTTTTGTACGTCCTTATTGATAAGGGCTAATGCCTTTTCTCTTTCAGCAGCCGGAAGCATCGACAGGATATTTAATAGTTCTTCCGATGCTTCATAATCGTATGAGGCTTCCGATGCTGTATTCTTATAATTCTGATAAAAATAAGTGGCAAGAGTAGCCACGAGTGCAGCACCAATGACTAATACTATTGTAGTTACAAGTCCCACTCCGACAAATGGAGTATCGTTAACAACAGCTTTGAGAGAAGGGACGAAGGAAACAAGCGTGCTTTCCCCTTCCTGAATATCTTTCGTAAAAGAACCGGAACGAATAATATTATTCCGATTAGCGACACGAGAATACAGAGTTTTTATTTGGCTTCTATAATATGAAGAAGATTTCCCGTTTCTTTCCAAATTACGGCACAATTCGCTACATACGAGCAAATTAGTTAATATCTTCATATTATAATCGATAATCAAATCGAGCTGTGCCTGTGCCTGATTATATTCGATAGGGTCTACCGTCTTTAACTCCACATAATCCTCACGTACCCAACCCCACACATTTTTTCCATCGACCGCGCCGAGCCGATACCAGTTCCACCCGTCCACATTTTCATAATTTCCGTCTGTCATTCCGGCAAAACCTTTTATTTCGTACAGGACATCTGAACTATACGAAGGTTTTGCATACACCGTTACACTGGTAAATCGGGGAAATACCCCTTTATTGAATATGTTAGGATTGTATTTCATATCATGCGAACTGTTTAATCATGCCCAAGAGAGCGGGGTTTTCTTCCAATTTGTCACACAGTTTTTCCAACAGGTTCAGATAATCGGGTTCGATGGCTGCCAGCCGTTCGGCGATCCGCAATATCCGGGAGTTATCGTCGGTATTCGGTTCCGGTACAGGAACCCGGATAGGCTGCGAAGTTCCGGCAACTCCTACCTGCATGCCCGGACGGCCGAAGAACCTTTCGAGGATAGCCGGAAGATAAGGGGCTACACGGCCGATCGCTGACTGCAAAGGGCTTTCCCTTTCCTCTAATTCTTCCTCGTATTCCTTTACCTTCGATTCGAGCTCGGCGATACGGAACTCTTTCTTTTGGGCGTCGAGAGCCGCGGCGATTCTCCGGTCCACTTCATCGGAAGGCACGCCGCCGATATTCGCCGCTCCCATTTGAGAGGAAACAGCCGATGCATCATCTTCCAGCACGAAATAATCCCGATACCAGTTTCTCCGGGAATTTCCATCGGACATCTCGATGTAATATTTCCCCGGTTCCAAATAGTCGAGGGTACGGGACAATCGATCTTCCATCGTCTTTTTATTCTCGCCTTCCTCGCTCTGGAACTGGAAAGCGTCAGCGCCGGGAGAGGTACGAATCTGTATCTGTTTCACGTTCGGTGTCGACTTCACCCATTCGATTAGATTTTCTTTTCCGCGTATCATAGTCTGTCAGTTTTTAATCTTCGTATTCAAAATTCAAGAAAACGACCTTATCCCCTACCGTCTGGGCAATATCTTGGGAGAGCTCTATATAGGAACTCGGTAAATCGGCTTGCAGATTATCCATATTCAGCCTGAACGGGGAGTTCCATTGCGACAGATACAATACGGGGAACCGGTACAAAATAATATCCGATTTATAAACCAGCGTCAAAAACGAATTGATCGGCGCAACAATAGGTATGCTATCTGGCGACGAAACGCCCGAAGATATTATTGTCGCATAGATATTTTTAAATTTCTTATCCACCAACACCCGATTATCCGGCAAATAATACTTGTTCGCCGAATTGGAATACACCGGAATGTTAACCGACTGTATTTTCAATTTCTCGAAACAATCCTGTCTTTTGCACAAGGATTCGGGAGTATAGGTGTAGTAAAACGTCAACAGGATATACTGTGTGTTTCCTGTTTTCGGTTTCGTCAGATAACAGTTCGGGAGTACAAGGTATCGGTTGATCGGGATTTGACGGCCCCCGTACATGAAATAGAATAACGGGATATTCGAAATAAAGTCATCGTTTTTCAAATCTACCAATGTGACGAAAAACTGTCCGACATTATTCGAAGATATGACGTTACCGTCCGGATCCTGCACGTTCGAAGAACTGTAACTGATTCCGAACACAGTCATCGCCGTAATGAATTTGTCGGACAATACCGGGGTATCCGGCAGATAGATACGTTCTCCGGGATTAGCCTGAGAAACATCTATCGAAATGGAATAGGCGCCGGTAAAAGGTGTATATTCTAATCTATTCATAACAAAAAGCTAAATTTAAATTACGGACTCTGCTATCTGTGGATCTTATATATATTTTGCTACGGTTGAAATCGATCTCTACCGGCGCAATGAATTTTCTGCGAAAGGATAAAGTCCCCGCTTCCAATACTCCTTCCAAGCCGGAGAAAAAAGTGATGGGGACACAGTTAAGGAAACGGGATTTGTCTTTGGGGACAAAATAGAGATATCCCGATTCGATGAAGTTCGGGTAATTGAATATATCCGACGTATCGTCCGAAGATACATATATACCGGTTATTCTTTTCCCTTCCAATGCCTGTACCTTCCTATACAGCGTTATATCTTCCATTTGGGAGGTAACGGGTACGGTCAGGTTATAGATGTTTCTTTGAGAAGGGATAGGTAAGTTCTCCGATCCTATATATACGGAGAAAAATACAACGCTTTCGGTCGGAACTTCTGTCTGAATCGACAGAAAAGAACGCTCCCAGTCTATTACGGCATCTATTCTCGGCAGGTTATTCCCTGAGAAGGAATTGAAATAATCGATAGTGAGAGAATCGACGATTAAATTCCCGTCCATGTCATACAGGGTAACATATATGCCGGTCGACATCAACAGAGGATAACGTCCCGCCAAATCGTAGGTTACGCCCGAAGCGACATAATAAGATTCCAGCCATAGGATTTTTTTACCTTGCAAATGGGTGGACACGGGAAAATAAACCCGGTTTTCGCCCGGATTTACAGTTAATTGTATAAAGTCTACATTCTGTATAACGTATTCCCTCATTTCTTTTCTTTTTAAGATTTCCCGGAGATAGAGGACACTCCGGGAAATCGATGGTCTGACACTATTATGGAATCATCACGCGGGGGCGAGGAAGTCGTTCACGTCGCCCTTGTAGTTTTCGAGCAACAGAGCTCCGTTCTTGACGAGGAAGCCGAGCATAATAAGACTCAACCCTACGGAGCCTTTCGGAGAGCTTGCCGGCTGGAATACCGATGTGTTGGCACACGGGAATTTCAGACTGAAAGTCTGTTCTTTCGTTCCGGCGAAAGCGATCATTTCCGGGGTATAGAAAATCTCGTCGAGTACGGAACTGTCGAGCGATACGACTGCGGCATCGGTTGTTCCGCTGTTGGCTGCTTGGTGCGATACGTTGAAGATGGAGGTTTCCAAAGCCTCGAATGTTACCGTCGTTCCGGTTTGCAAACGAAGCGAACCGCCATAAACGCATTGAACATCTACGGGGATCGTGTCGGTCGAACCCATTACCTTAGCTTTGGCAACGAGATCGGATAATGAAGTGGCGAGTACGGCGGCTCCCGGATTGGCTGTCATCTCGTAAATCAGGAACAACCCCATGCCATAGGCAAGGAACAAGTCGTTACGGTTCAACAACTGCCCGTATGTGCCCTGCTGTCCGTTCTGGCGCATGGGATCGAAAACATAGTTTCCTACTCCGTTTACCAAAGTCTGGTCTATACGAAGATAGGAAGATTGGGGGAAAAGTTCGGGACTCAGCGTCTGCACTTTTTTTCTTGCGTCCTCCCAACGTTTGCGAAGGTAAGGCGCTATAAATTGATTATTCATAATTTACCTTGTTTTAAAATAAGACATTTTTAAACGGCGCCCCTTTTACATGAGGACGTTGTTTTGATTTTTTTTTTGACCCTTGCCAATAATGCTTTGGCGATAAGCCGCATTCGCACCGTACAGGGCATTATTGAATCGGCTGAACGGAGTACCGGCCAACGAGGGGACCGAGCTTGCGATCACGCCTGCGGCTCCCGCACCGATCATGCCAGCGCCCAATTCGCCGATACCGTCCATCTTCACAAGGGAAGGAAGGATCGCACCGATGGCGATAGAGCCCAAATCGGTATATAAAGAACTCTTTCCTTTCATGATGGTTCCTTTCACCACCTGACAGATGGCGCCGCCTGCGGCTCCACCGAGGACAGTTTTAACGATTCTGTCCGTTTTCGTTTTCTTTTTCATAAAACAATCTTTTTTACCTGTTAATTACTTACTTCATTTTACGCACTTTGTCGATGATGCGTTTCTTCTCCGCTTCCCTACGTTTGAGGTCGTTGTTGTAGCGGTCTACCTCTTTGCAACGTTCTTCGTAGCGTTTCCAAACCTCTACCGAGCTTTTCATCTTCGGCTGTTTGGGGTACTTTTTCTGTTTTGCCATTTTCTTTATTTTTTAGGGGTTTATAAAAGTTATTTTTTCTTCTTTTTCTTGTCTCCGCTTCCGCCGAATATCAAAGCCATCAATACGCCGCCTACCAGTAGAATACCGAGAAGATTCGAGCTGGCGACAGTTCCGGTAGGCTTGCTGAAATCGAGCAGAGGGTTGTCGGTGCTTCCGCTTCCTGTATCTGGAATGATAATGTCGTCTGGATTTTGAACGATACCGGCAAAACCATCGGACGACTCCATCTTATTTTTGTCGAATAGTTCATTTGTTTCCTTTTCGTCCGTACCGAAAATCTTTTCGAAGAATTTGGCTATCGCACTTAAAACGCCCAAAATTGAGGAAACGATAGCTAACCAGCCTATTACAGGTATCTCCCCGGTCTTAACTTTATATAGGAACAATTCACCGGATATACCTTTATATCTTGCGGCGATAGCGTTGTTGATAATACGCAAACAATCGGCTTCGGACATAGCCCCCGAATCCTTTATATCCTTATACACCGATTTATAATAAGCTCGCTTCTCTCCGACAATAGCAGGGTATTCTCCTATCTTCGATTCCGGTATAAATGAATACATAAAGTATTCCGCCGATTCATCAAGTGTTTTTTGAACATTATTTATTTCTGCCTGTGTTGGTTTTGATCCCGAAAGGGATGCCGCTCTCATCTGTCGGTATGAAGCCCTCCCGACGGAGATATCGGATCCGAGGTATTTTGTAGCGTCGAATCCCGGCGTACTGATACCGGTAGCTTCGAGCAGGTAATCGATATCGTCCTCGTTAGCCGCGACAGAGGGCGATTGCTGGATAACCGCTCCGAGGATAATGTTCATCATCTGTGAACGTTGCTCATTGGTCGTGCCGACAGGCTGGTCAAAGGCCCCTTCGTCGTACATCACCCGGAGGCAGGAGATGCCTTTCTCCGCATCTACTATTCCGTTTTCCGCATTCTCGTATAGCATGATAGCCACCGTCGCCACGTCCATAAGGTTCTCAATACGGTTGGCGAACGCCGCGTCTTTCTCTGCGATGGCTCCCTTATATAAGGTATTCAACGCATTCAGGTTGATTAAAAAATCTTGCTCCACACGGGGCAAATATTCCTTGCCCTGTATCTCGATCATTTCGGTTTCCGTGAAGTAACCGATGCCGGGACCGGATAACCGGCTTATTTCTGTGGTTCCTTTCATATCTATTTTTTTTGTATATGGACATTCTTTGTTGAATACGGCTTTTCCGTTTTCGTCCCGATAGACGGGATCTACGATGATCTCTTTTCCGCTTTCATCGATAGCTACCGCGTAGACGTGCGTAGGATCACTGTTGCCCTCATAAGCGGCGAATCGGAACAAGTGAGGAATACCCATGCACCGAAGGCACGAGCAAATGAAGATCGAAAAGCTCTTGCAATCCCCCTCGCCATCGCTCCATAACCTCGCCGGGGTTCTGATCCATTGCTTTTGCAAAGGGTCGATCTGGTACTTGATGTTTTTATCGACGAAATCGAAAACAGCCCGGCAACGGGAAAGGGTATCATTCCCCGGAAGGTTATCGGCCAGCTCCTGAACTTGTGCATAGTCGGAGTTGTAGCAGTCGACGACCGCCTGCATGATATCCTTCGTCTTGCCCTGACGATTGATAATCGTATCTTTATGTTCGGCTTGCGCTATCATTCCGTAGTAGAGGTTATTTCGGTTACTTCCGCGTCTTTGTCATGGGCGACATCGGTCACTTTGTCGCCGCTCGAAAACAGGTTCTTAATCATTTCCACAAGGGAAACCAGTGAAGGAATACGCACGTAGAACGACGGGGTAAACTGGTAACTGGTTCCGTTGGCGCCGAGTCGTCCGTTTATCGATACATCGATGTGGTATTTACTTGAATTGGTGGCTAAATAAGCATTCAGGAGGCTAAGCAGCTTAGAGGTTTTCAGGCTTACCCGGGCCCGTACCGTTACAGTCTGGTAAGATTCCAACACTACATTATTGAGGCTTTGGCTCGACGATCCGACAAACGTACCGTTCAAATACAGACTAAACTGTATGCCATTCAGGACGACCCTGTTCTGCGAAAGGTTTTGCAGTTGGAAATCTATGTCTACCGTGGTATAATCCCATTTGATAGAGAAAAATCGGAATCCCACGACTTCGATGTTCGTTTTCATCAATGCCGTAGCCGTGGAAAACTTGTTATATAAATAAAGAAGGGCAGCGCCTCCGATAAGCCATTTTAGAGCACTCATTATTCGTTCTTCATTATCATGCGGAACGAATATAGGGATCTTCTTACCGGAGGCTGCAAGAATTGCAATTTATGAAATTTTTGACCGTCTTTTAACTCGGTTTAACTTCCAAACCGAGAAAATCGCAGAACTTTACCCACTCGACAGGCGAATATTTGGGCAAAGAATGCGCATCGCGATACAGCCGTACCAACCGGCACGCTTTGCTCTCGCTGATCCTCAACCGACGCGCTATCTCTTTGTTCGTCACAATATCGATTTGCATGGATATTTGTTTTTTTAATGTTTTATTTATGTCCGAAAATGGTTGCAAAAATCAACTTAATTTTTAAATAGCTAATAATAAAGCCATTACGATTTTTCAAATTTAATGAATTTATTGAGAAAAACAATGTAATCTATTGAAAATCTTTTGTGTTTTTATCGTTATATTCTTTTTTTGTCCAAAAAAAATCCTGTGACTTGTGAGAAAATCCTGTTACATTTGTTACATGATGGGGTAAATCTTTCAAAAAGCCGATGTGTAAAGCGTTTCACGGTGTAACAAACTTTTTTACAAGAGATTTTATCGTAACAAAAATTTGTTACAATCCGGGAACGCAAAAATCGATTTGTTACAATTTCCGATTTTGTTACAAGATTTGTTACAACTTTTTTATTATATAATGTCTTTATTATCATATTATTATCTCTATTTTGTAACAAATGTAACAAATGTAACAAAGTTTCAGTCAAAAATTTTTTTTATCCTTTTCTCGGACTGATCCGAATTAGCAGAATGACAAGAAAAAGCACGATTATCAATCCTATTGCTTCCATTATCTTTTTGAAAACGTTCTTTTCTTTTTCCTCCACATATTTGTTTTCTACGGTAGTCGAGGCGGTGACGACGGGAATATTTTTCTCCTGTGTCCGTGTTTCCACTTTCAGCGTGTCGCCGCTGATGGAGACAGAGGTCTCGATCCCCGGTGTTTGTTTCTGGTCTATTCCGGTAAATACGATTCCGGTTCCGGGTATATACGACAAAGTACCGGTAAGCGTGGATCGCTCGGCCGGTACTTGTATCGTGTCGATGGTCTGTTTCTCGATAAACTCGGACTTGACTAACTTCTGTTTGCTCTTACAGCCTGCCACTGCCACCAGCAGCGCGAGGCAAAAAAAAATCGGTGTTTCATCTTTTTTTATTTATTATAAGTTGTAATGTCTCTTGAAATCACAATTTGTGATATCCAATCGTTTTTTTTGAGGTCATGATTTGCGACCTCAAAATATATATTTTCAAGGTCACAAATCGAGACCTTGAAAGAGTTTCGACCCATTCATATTACATTATCTCTATTACATTATCCTCCATTATTTTGATTCCCAATTTTATATCTCTTTCTATCGTGTCTTTATTCACATCTCCATATAGCGCTTTCCTTATTCGCAGTACATCTAATTTATTCTCGGAATATGAAGTTATTTCGAATACGGTTTTATCTAAATAGATACGGATCATTCCGTTCACGTCTCTAATATCTTTTGTTTCTATTTTCATGATTAGAATAATTGTGTTTGTCGTTTATGAAATTCTTGATCCTCCCATTCTTTGATTAACCGGTCCACGTCTTTCTCTGCCTGTCGTCGATCATCTTGAAACTGGTAATCATTTCTTTTACCGGCGGCTTTCTTCTGGTAGGTCCGCATCCTGCGTACCGCTTCCATGATTTCGTTTACTTCCATATTTTTTTTCTAATGTTTGTTTGGTAATAAGTCTTCCACATATGCCCAGCTTTCTACCTCTGCCTCTTTGACAAAGGTTTTGTAATCTTTTTTCGATAGGCTTTTCCCTCCGACAAATACGCCATACGATTTTGTCTTCACTAATATGTTCCTGCCGTATTCCGGAATTTCTCTCTTATCATGCCATGTGTTTTTCAGATAGTATTCCACGCCGTTTGCGAAATCGCAACGTTGGTTGTCGATGACTTCTCTTTTGTAATTAGACAGATAATTTTCTGTATAATTCTTTTTCATGTACTCATCGAAACTCTTTTCAATCGTTTTTTCGTTCATGGCTTATTCCTCCTATTTATTGGTTAATAAATCTTCTATGTATGCCCACTTATCAATACTGAAATCTTTCAATGTATTTAAATCGATGTAGTGTGGACCTCTTATTATCGGTATAGATTCACAAAAAGCCAAACTTAACCTGCCGGCTTCTGGCTTATTGCTTGCTTCATTCCACACTGAATCAATACGCCATATTGCACCACGCGTAAAACCATCTATATATGCAGGTAGTAAGTCGGGGTTATAGTAATAATCCTCGAATAGGGCACATTCTAATGCGGCATTTTTAATATCCTCTATTTTCATCTTTTATTCCTCCTTTATAAAATCCTTCCGTATAAATTTATAGGGCCTTCCGGTCTTGGTTCCGCCCTTTTCCGGCCTTATTATCCCTGTATTGGGATCTGCTTTCATCACATAGTAGTCATACCGCATCATGGGTTCCGGCCTCATGTTGAGATCGTATTTCAGAAAATCTATGATCGTCGATTTCGATATGGTGAATCCTCCCACTTGGTTAATCTCTATCGCCAGATCTTTCGGAGAGTAATATAATTCAACGGTTTCGTAATCGATAAAGCTCTGCCGGATAAAGTCCTTTATCTCTTTAACGGCTTTGTTTTCCGTGCGCTCCTGTACTCGTATCAAACTTTCCGTCATATATACTTCCGGATTGAATCCCATTCTCGACTCCCCGCATTCGTAATGATATTCTCTTTTCGAAAGGTAATATAGAAAGGCCCCGATCTCTTTCTCCATCTTGCTCATGATAAAAGGATCGTCTTTTTCCAAAACCCCTACTTTGAGGACGGCATAACGGTTTTCCCCTTCGTCTATCTGCATGAAGTTCGTTTCGTTGTTCGAGCATACGATGATGTGCATGTAGTTCTTTATCTCGCTGGCATCTTTCCCTTTCTGCTCCATCAACATGTTTGGATTGGTCGCCCAGTTCTTTATCTTTTCCTTTATTTCCGTCCTCTTTTCACTCACGAAGGCTTCCTCTATACCTACAATCAATTTATCGGAATATACGCTTGAAAATTGGCTATTTAACCGGTCAGAGTCGACGACGATAACATTCTCTTGGAATATAGCCCGCATAAGGTAGAGGAAAGTCGATTTTCCCGTATTCCGTTCTTTTGAAACGAAACAAAGTACCGGCATTTTCTTTCGGGGCTCGAAAAAGGTGTGCTGTATGTAATCTAATCCGAACTCATACATCGTTTCCCCCGCTAAATTGGTATCGGAAAAGATATGCCGCAAAAAGGATTCTATCGTTTTCCAGCTCCCCGGTTTTATGTCGTGATATACCGGGTTATAGCGGTTATAGCTCACTGTCTCTATGCCTTCGAAAACTTCTCTCTTTATACGCCTGTATTTGTTCGTGTTCTCCGGTTCGTTAAAAAACATCTGGTAACGGGGTATCAACGAAATATCCTTCACTTCCTGTTTCACGGTTCCTTCGTTATATCTTACCAGCTTCATAATGGGCTGTTTGTGCTCTTTGTCGTGGTCGTCGTCGAATACGATACATTTGCGGTAATACTGGTCGGCCACCTTGATAAACATCTTGGCTTTGGTAAGATTGTCCCTGACTACCTTGCTCCCATCGAAGTAATAAGAGGCTCCTTTCCACTTAAATATCCTATCCTCCAATATGGCTTTGTAATTCTCGTAAAAATTCGCCACGTTGTCGAGGAAGAAGTATTTTTCGAGCTTGTATTTGATACCGGGAGAAAGAGCCATGCAGTTAATGAAATCCTTTCTCCCTGTAATCAAGTCGTTCAATTCCTCGACCAGCTTTGTTTTCTTCTTGGGTTTCAGCGTGGCGATCAAATCGTCCAACCCTTTTGCCGATTCGCTGTATTTGGTGGCTATATGGGAGAAATACAAATCGACATCGAAGGGCTTCATGTACTCCATGAAGTTTATGACAGCGGAGCAAAAGTTTTGTAGACGGGTAGACAGGTCTTTGTCCTCTGAATATTTCACGTCGAGCAGGTCGGCGTCGAAAAGCAGAGCCACGTTGTCGGGCTTACAGCGATCGATAATCATTCGTATGTAGTCGTCGATCGTGTTGTTCTCCTTATCCTTGATGTTTTGAATACCGCCGATCCCTATCATGGGAAGCCCCAGCACATCGCCGGAAAGGGCTTTGATTTCGCCCTCGACGATAAACAGTGTCTTTATTTTCTCGGCTAACCGGTATCTCCTGACTATGCCTGGCGTCATGTAGGTATATACACCGGTTTTCGGCGGCTGGCTGTATCGCATTGTCTTTTTCTTCCCGTCCTTGTCCTCGTACTCCTGCGGTTCCATGTACCGGAGACGCTCGAAGGGGATTTGCCGACCTTCGTGTTCATAAGTGGCGACTTCTCCGTTCGGAGAGCAATAGGGCAAAGTAATGGCTTGTTTGCGCTCGTTCAGCCCGATAACGGGTACTTCCTTCGGTTGCCCGGAATAGTATAGGATTCGCTTGTTTTCAGCGGCGGAGAGCCCGATATTCGCCAAACGGGTATTGAGATATTCTTCTAATCGTGTCATAACAGAATGGTATCGTTTTTAACGACAATTTCGGTAGTATCTATGGTGATGTTCATTCCCGGACGTTCGTTGTCCGGAGAGGGCGGTTCTTCCGGTATTTCCTTCGGTATGCAGGATGCGAGGAAAAGAAGGATAAATAGTACTTTAATTCGCTTCATCGGTTGCTTTTGCCTGTTTCTCATGCTCCAATACAAACAATGCGACTTTCAATGTATGTTTGATTGATGGAACCACTTTAACAAGTTCGTATAACGATTCGGATATGCTTGTTCCCCTCCCTTTTACATGCATAATCCGAGCATCTTTTGTTTCTATCAAAACAAGAGCCGATTTAACGTCCTTATCTTTTTTTATTGTATTTACAAAAGAATATAATATATCGCTTATATTTTGTTCGTTCTTTATTTCCATAATGTCAGTTGTTTATTTTTCCTTTAAAATTTTGTATATCAATATAAGTACTGCTATAATGAGTAGCAATGCACACATTAGTAAAGATCCCGTTAGTGTCAATTCCATTATAGTTTGTGCCTTTTCCATTTTTAAGAACTTTAATCGTGAATGTTTCCGGTGATGATCATTCGTTTCAAGTCATAGCCGGATATCTGGTAAGTGGGGTTGTCGATTCCTTTGCCGACATACCCGGCTCCGTCCTTGTCGTACTCGACTACGAATTTATATCCCTTGTATTCGAAAGTGTCGCCGGTATAGATGGGGGTTCCGGTTTTATCTTCCACATCGATGGCTTTTCCAACGGTGGCAACGTCCACCTGTATGTATTTCTTTTCCACGCCGTAAATCCATTGCTCGACGAAATATCCGTAATGCCAGATTCCCGCGGCGTCTCTTCCTCTGTATAATTTCGATGGTTCCATAATAATAGTGTCAGACAGTTAAGGGTTTAATAATCTATATCTTCTTCGTCAAAGTCATCTTTAAATCGTTCGTAGATATCCGGGTAAATATCCGATAGCCTTTCAAAGTTTTCTTCGGTGACATGAATAACTTCAAAACTTTTATCTCCTATATCGGATATACTATATTCTTCTTTGTCTTTGCTTATATGCCCCTCTCTCTTAAATAGATCTTCTGCCGTTTTCGCTCGATCTATGGATTTTATTAGGTCGCTATCATTGTGATTATATGCGTAATCGTCGACTTGCGCCATTACCAAATCTAACATATCCTCTTTATTCCCTGAATAATCGAGCATACTATTCGTGCGCCTTGCATTGTTTTTTTCAATAGCTACCCACCAATCTATATCGTTACGACCTCTCAACCGGGGAGATCTTTTTGATTTGCGAGCCTGTCCGACTGAATGTTTACCTCTCACTTCTTTGTACCCGTAGCTTTCCAAGAACTTTTGAGCACCTCGCAAGGATTTGAATTTCTTGCTTGTGCTCACCGTGACCGCGATATACTGGTCTTTTCCGTTAATGAGGATGCCGCCTTCGTCATTTCCTCTTTTGTAATCAATAATTTTCATACGTTTAATAATTTATTGGTTAGTAATTTGTTTGGTTAAAAGGGTAGATTATCATCTTCCGGCTTACAGGCCCCTATGATTATGATCTCTTTTTTGCATGAAGCGACGGTAGAAAGAATAAAAACCTCTTTACCGGTTGTTCCGGCCAAACGATAAGCCTCTTTCGATGCACTTTCGAATGAATCGTGCTTGTATGTAGGGCTATTTCCTCCCTCTACATAAATCATATAAAATCCTGCTTGTTTCATATACTTTTATTTTATGGTTAGTATTCGAATATTCTTTTACCGGCGATTTCCTCTATTTTCTGCATGGCGAGATAAGGAATCTTCGTGCGTCCACTCAGCCAATAAGAGAGCACGTAGCGCGTTATTCCGCAGTCCCGCATGATCTGTTCCCGGATTTCCGGGAGTATGCCGACCGGGATTGTCGAAAGCCACGCTAACAGCCTGTCGTTGTTTGTTGTGTCTGTCGTCTTTTTCATATTTTTTTTGCTTGTTTTGTGTCGTTTTACTTATTTTGTGTAGGATTACACGTGACAAATGTAGATATTTAGTAATTGTTTTCGATATTTCGTAAGTTAAATTACGTTATTTCGTATACATAAACTCATAAATATATGGATTACAACAATTTAAAAAATGCAATAAAAGGAAGCAATTTAACGATTAGAGAGTGCGCCTCAAAAGTAGGAATGTCAGAGACAGGTTTCCATCAATCTATTCAAAGAGGAACTATGACTATTTCTGTTTATGAAAAAATTTGCGAGTTGTTAGGTGTTTCTCCGTCCTCTTTTTTTGACGATGCCAGTTCTGTAACTGTATCGGGTAATCAAAACCACATAGGAGGTATAGGCAATGGCAATCGAATCGTTTTCACATCTCCCGAAGTAAAGGCACTAAAACAACGTATTAAGGACCTTGAAAAAATTATTGATTCACAAGAAAAAATGATTGAATTACTAACCAACAAAAAATAACCGTTATGAAAAAACTATTATTATTTTTCGGAGCTTCGATTTTACTATCTTTTTTCGCTTGTGATAAAGCGGATAAAACAGATCTCCATTTCATAGAGTATAATCTAAAAAATGAAACCGATTACTATGTACAAGTAAATACATCTTTTCTCACAAGCGCAGGATTTTATTCTCCTTCTTATTCAGGTTATAGAGGACTCGATATAAATTATTATGATAAAGAATTTTTTATAAATGATTCCGTGATATGTGGAGATGGCTTACAGGCTGTTTTTATTCCTCAACCTTTGGAATATGATACATATTCACAAAAAATCGATACCATATATCCTAAAAAAACAGTGACAATCAAAATACCTATTTGGGATAATCACTATCGGGAACTTCCCCCCTATGACTCTTTGGAAAATGTTACTGTCATAGAAAAACAGTACAATAAAGTTGTATATTCCGGGAAAGGCTATTATTGTAACTCAATCGATAATTCAAGAATTGCAAACAAGATAGATATTAGATTTATAGGTAAATTCTGTACAGGAGAATACAACAATAACAAATTAGTGTTAAACCAAACAGATAAACCAAATTTTGAAAAAACTATAACAGAAACAGTAGATGCCGATTATTCAAAAAATATAATTTTTAAATAATCAATTTATTTATAGTCCATTACATATTATTCTACCGGGAGAAATACGGGAGAAATACCCCGTATTTCTCTTAAAATCTTTGTTGAAAATCAATCATTTATACAACTCTATCCCCTTGAATAAGGTCCCGCTACCCCGACAAAATATAAACACTGATTATCAAATGATTTTCAGTGTTTTTTCTTTATATATTTCATCAAAAAATATACTTTCAATCGATAGACGTTTCGTATATTTTTGTTGTGCTTAGGTGCGTTTTGTTTCAAAACCGTGCAAATTCCGTGCAAAAAAACTTGGCAAATATGGCTTCTACAAATCGTACTTAGACACACATCAAAAAAGAAAGATTGAATATCACTACTCAAATAGAGACTAAACCATCGGAATAAACATGTAATTCAAAACTCCTGCCCGCTATTTTCTTCCATTTTATAAAATATACAAAGCCCACGTTTACAATCTCTTATAAAAGAAGAAAAATAAAATAATTTAGATTAGTAAAAATTCTAGGATTATTTTATAAAATAATCAAAAACAAATCGCTATATTTGTATCATACAGTGAATAAATTCGTGGTGGCGATTGCCATTTCGGTTGGTTTGACATAGGCCTCCGATCCATAATAAAATGCAAATAGAGTTTTGCATTTCACGAATTTATTCACTGTTCTTTTTAGTATCGTGTATTATGGTCGGAGGCTTTTATATAAAAAAGTTATGACTAAAATTAAATTGTTTCAACTTAGATTATTTAGAACAATTCGCCGTCAAATTTGTTCAATAGACATGATTGATATAGAAACATTTACAAATATATTCCGATTGCTCAACCACGTTGACCGGTCAATCATTGAAAAATATATACAAGGATATTCTATAAAATCTATTGCAGATGAATCCGAATATTCCAAAGCATTTGTGTCCGAAAGAATCTATGTATTCCAGAACGAATTAAAAAAAGAAATTTCCAAAAAACAGAGTAAAGTTAAGAATTAAAATAAATCTGTCCTATTTTTTTCTTATCAAGTTCATAAAAAGCGTATTAAAGCCTTTTCTTACCGATTTGCGACCCAGAAAATAAAAACGAAATCGTGCATTCCGTTCCTTCTACTGTCGTATTATCGACCGTCATGATACATGAATCGACAAGGGGAATAAATTGTTTTCGAAAAACATAAAAAAAGAAAGGTTACCCGATATCACATCGGATAACCTTTCGAGAGAGGCAGTCTTTTCAGACTGTTATTAACCTGAAACAATCTTCTTTATTTCTTGAACATCTTCTGGCTACGTACCACATTGCCTTTCTGCATCTTCACTACATACATAGCAGAAGACAGATCGGAGACATTCACAGATTCGGGATTGTTGTTTACATATTTAACCAACTGTCCATCGACCGTATATATCCAAGCCTTATCTACATTGTTGAAATAGATTACATCGGTAGCTACCGTAGGATACAGCGAAGAAACAGACGATACACCGTTTCCGTTGCCATTTACGACATCTTCGATTCCAGATACATCTAATCCATCGGGTTCATCGGCAACACCTTGATCACGGTAGTCGGCATATGTTTTTTCCGGTTCACGTCCGGAATTCGATCCGGTTACTTCCACATCGAAATCGATCGAGAATCCTTTTGCCGTACCTCCCGTAGGTCCGGGGTGAGTAAACCAAGCATCAGAGAATACCATACGGAAACGACTTGTACCCACTGCCGCATCCTCGGGAACATTAAGAATGAAGGTACAACCTGTTGCGATAGAATCGGTTCCTGCATTTAACGTACCTACCTCCATTACTAATTCGTCTGTACTAGCATCGAATACATAATCGAGATTCCAATCTACATAGGCTTTACCCAAACACCACTTCAAACCATCGTCGCTACCGTTAACTCGTCCTGCAAACTTAACCGTTACTTTCTGGCCTTGTTCTACTTTCAGTTTTTGGTCGGTTACTCTCAAATAGTTATCACCTCCAACAGGTGTATTCGATGTATAGTTCAAATTTTCAGTTGCACCCGTAGTAACAAGCGATGAAACATAACGATATTTTTGAGCTGTCTCAACACCTTCCGATTCGAGATTCAAATAAGTTTTTCCATACAAATCGGTATCGGGCTCGGGTAAAGACCCCGTGGCACGAGGTACATGCGTCCACACCACCGGAGAATACGATTTCAAATCGACTGATACCGAACGAACACCGATATAGGGATCGTCGTTTTCATCTTCAAATTGAATATTACCTACATAAGCCGACCAAGTGGAAGTACGTCCTACTTCCGATACTCGTCCGTCTTCTCCATTCTTATACAAAATTTCAAAATGATCGATATTTACCTCGTCGTTGTAAACCATACCATAATCTTTGCGGGCAGGACTAAATCCAGTATAATCGACACTCCAAGTCAATTTTACAGACATCGAAGAAGTCGTTTCTTCCTTCACTTCTGTAACTACACTCAAATCGTCGATATCAGCGGGTTTCACAGCAGAGCGGTCATCGCATAATTGCAACTGTCCTACGAGCATTTTATAGCTGTCCGATGCCGAACCTTTCACACGCAGACCGATATATTCGATTACATCGTTTTGGTTGATACCGCTGAGAGCTATTTCTTTTTCTTCCCAAGTAGCGCCTTTCAAGTCGCCCACAGGGAATTCCAACCATGCATTGTCGTCAAATTTCTTCAAGATGAGATACAGATTGGAAGCATTACTTCCCTCGATACCCGATTTCACGGCCAGTTTGGCTGTTGCATTGTTCCCAGAAACAGTCAGTTTGGCACGATAAAGCACTACATCAGATCCCGTCGAAGTAGGAGTTCCTTTCAAACGGAGGGCAGATCCACCGATATAAGCATCCTCATGAGTAAATTCAGCATCGATATCCGTCGAACGGTTCGTTGTCCCCGTTTGATAGATTAACCAACGATAGGTCGGTACATAGTCTTGTTGTCCCATATTGTACCAGCTACCCAGTGTTTTTTTACCTTTATAAGCATAGAAATCTCCATTTCCCAATGAGAAATAGGTATTGAACGGCAGATCGCCTTGAATAGCCGTACGTTCCGGTATAAATTCGGCCAATCCGCAGAATTCGGCTAATTGCGTATCTGCTTCACTGGCATTTTCTACTTGGAATACATTAGTATACGAAGGAGCCGGACGTTGGATCGGTGTGCGATACCCCCCCGAGAATCCTTTTTCCAACAACTTTTGATAGTTCGTTTGCATATCCATGGGGTCTTTTCCCACTACATATTGGAAGAAACGACTGATTTTGTGCTCTCCCCAAAGGCAAAGACCACATCTCTTCGTCGCTTCATCTTGATTCAAGAGAGGCCAGCTAAGATCCATGTGACGATACCAACCACCGGCATATAAACCGTCGGCCGTACCGTAAGCAGTTTCTGCCGCTTGAACCGACGAAGCCATATATTGTGTTGCAAAATCTCCTCCCGAATAATTCAACATTAAGTCAGCGGTTTTACCGTTCGCTTTTGTTCCATAAAGGGCATTTGCAGTACGTGTCGAGAGTGAAGAACTACTGGTGTACAAACCAATATGGAAGCTGTCGAACCCTATCTCTTTCGCTCTTTTGTAAAGCGCTTGATGGAATCCGACAACGTCAGTCTGCTGATAGCCCGAATCCTCGAAATTGTAGTTTATACCGTCCAATCCCAAGAACAAAAGAGCATTCAAAAAGGCATCTACATACACGTATTCTCCTTTCTCGTTTTTCTTTGTAATAAGCTTGATATACTCACTTGAAGTTGTTCCCCAAGACTCGAAAAACTTAATACCCGAGAACATGTGCGTCCCATTCTTGTGAGCGGCATCGGCCCAAGAACCCGGAGCTTGTAATATAGTGTGGTTCCAAGCACCATATAAATTCGTATAGTTCCACATAGAGAATACATCGCTATGGAATTCGGAGCTGGGATAGCCACCGACACTTTCACCTTGTCCGGTCGGTGTGTTCATCCACAACCGACGGGTGGGATACACATCGGCAACAATGTTTTTGGCTGCATCTTCCATAATAACTGCCGGGCGTACGTGCGAACGGGAGAATTCCAGATCGAGATTAAAACCGGCAGCTTCAAACTCTTCTTTGGTCGGGTACTTACGTCCTTCATCAGCCGCCTGAGCGAATAACAGCAATAACTTGTCATCATTCCACGGTGTAAAGTCAAAAACTTCTGTCGATGCAGACGCCGGATATTCCGGTTCTTGCGCCTGCACGTTGCCGGCCAGACAGCATAGAGCCACAGCCGCACCGCATACAGTAAACTTCTTCATGATAAAAAAACATTAAATTATAAATTTTGTAACTATTATAAATAGTAGAGAGAAGAGGAGCGACAGCTCCCCTGCCCTCTAAACCATTTCATTAGAAATTGGAACCTTCTACGTCCCACCAAACACGAGTACCTTGTGTATCGGTCCCCCCCAAAGCCTCTATACCAGAGGTCTGAATATCGGACAAACCTGCACTCGTGTCCCTTCCCGGCAAAGGAATTTTCCGAATAAGGTCGCCTTGTACCAAACTGCCGTCACCGTCCTCGACATTCAATACGGGGAATATCTTCGGATAGCCCGTACGGCGCAAATCGTTCCATGCTTCATAGGAATAGGGGAACCCGGCAATATACTTCTGAGTGATGATTTTTTCCAATTTGGTTTCCGGCGTATCGCCTTCGTTCCATTTAACACCGATTTTGGTTACACTGGCTATATCATTGGTATGGTCCATCGGGTCGGTATACGCATAAGCGACCGGTTCTTCCACACTCATATACTCATCGACTTTCTGTCCATATTGCGAATTTGTACGTTGATCCAACTGAGCGCTACGAATGCCTGCTTCATAAAAAGATTGGGCAGAACCACCCATCGCCCAGTTACGCACTGCACCTTCCGCACGAAGGAACTGAACTTCTGAAAGTTTCATCAGGTATAACGGAGCCATACTGATACGATTGGAAGAAACTGCCGAATAAGCGATACGGGGGTTAACACTCACTGTTTGACCCGAAACCATGGATATACCAGCTCGTAGCCCTACAATCCGAGAATTGGTAGGTTCTATTTCCTCAGGATTTGTTTCATTGACAATCTGAGAAGAATTTTTCTCGAACAACGCATAATCGTCTTGTACATAAGGATGCTTCAAACTGAACAGTAAGCTCTCAAACGAAGCATTCAACCGGGAATCGCCCCATAATTTGCTAATATCGACCAATGGATGGGTAAACCCTGAAACGACTGGATCCAAAGCTATTTCTTGATTTTCCGTTTCGATTACACCTTCGGTAACAGCTTCTTGTGCCCATTTTTGAGCTTTTGTCCGATCAACTTTCACAATATGCATAGCCATACGAAGTTTTAACGAATTGGCAAAACGTCTCCATGTGTCAATACTAAAATCTTTCGTTACCCAGTCACTTTGTTGCAAGATACCATTCAAACGACTTTTGTACCACCCCGGACGTTGCTCATAATGTTTCAAACAAGCATTGATCGTATCCAGATTATCTACGATAGTTTCATAAATATCGGCCATCTTATTGAAGGTAAATGGATTCGTTTCCTTATTATTCTTGTGATCTACATAGGGAATAGAGCCATACAGGTCGACCATCTCCTGTGCCGAATAATTGTAAAGCAATAGTCCTATCGCTTTCATCTCGGGGATAGAGTCGATATGAGGGTGATTCAACATGTTCACCAAATTGTTTTTCACCATGAGAAAAGCGCCATAAGGGCCATCGCAATATCCTCGATTGTAATAGTAAGTAGAAGATAAAATACCGTCTCCCCCATGTGAGAAGTTATGAGGAACGCATAAATAGCCGGCATAGTTATCGACGGTTATATTATACACATATTGATATTGGTGAGCTCCGGGAAGCTGGCCTTCTTTTCCTCCTCTCATACAATATTGTACCGTTTGTAATTGAAAGAAATAATTGTTTAATTCTTTCTCGGCAAACGCAAAACCTTCTTCTGAAATCTCTTTTCTATAATCTATACTATCGGCTTTACCTTTGTAGACTATCGGATCCAATTCGGTATCACCACCAGTAAAGGTATCGGTGGGCATATCGAAATCTAAACATGAGTGCAAGCTCACAACAGAAAGCAATGCACCAAATGCCGCTAAAACAGTTTTTTTCATATATCTATTCATTATTTACTACTAAAAATCAATTTTCAAATTCACACCGACCGAACGGGTTGCCGGCATATTGAAGATATCGAACGCACCCAAACCGTTTTTGGTAGAGAGGGCGATATCGGGATCGACCGGAGCATCCTTATAGATGAAGAACAAGTTGCGGCCTACGACTGACAGCGAGAGGTTACTGATAACTCCTCCAAAAAGATTATGGAAAGAATAACCTAACGAAAGTTCTGCCAGACGGAAATTGGTGGCATCATAAACATATTGCGAACCAAACATATTACCACCTACTGCTTTGTAATATTCTTCAATAGGAGCCAAATTACCGTCTGGCATTACCATAGCCGGCTTTCCGTTCCATTGTAAATCGGGATTTGCTTCGGCTGCCAAACGAGCATCTCCCACTCGCTTAGATACACCTTGATAATCGAGATAAGCCTCGGTCAACGAGATGACCTTGCCACCGATACGACCGCTCACCAAGAAATAAAGAGAAAGGTCTTTCCAAGAAATCGTATTTCCCCATCCCAATTGGAATTTAGAATTCATATTGCCCAAGTAGACATAACTATTGTTACTTAACTGAGGTGCTCCGTTAGAACTTAAATAAATACTACCATCGTCATTGCGACGAAAATCGAGGGCATACATATCGCCGTAAGAACCGCCTTCGTCGTACCTTACCACAATATTACCACCGGCAATTTTTTGTTCGAGCTTAGACGACTTTCCTTGCTCATCTTTGAATGTCTTTACAATCTTGTTGTCGTTGTACGAGAAATTCACCGAAGTACGCCACATCCAATCTTTGGCAAAGCCCAACGAATAGGAAACGGTGGTTTCGATACCTTGATTACGAATCAAACCGGTATTTACAGGTTTGGACTTACCTCCCGTAGTGGCTTGTAGGAAATAGTTATTATACAATCCCGTGTGATAATACGTCAAATCCCAGTTCAACGAACTATCGAAGAACGATACATCGAATCCGGCTTCGAATGATTTTGAAGTTTCGGGAATAGGATTATCGAAATAACCATAGGTAGACGAAGCGATCGCTCCGGTTGCTAAATCAGCTTTACCTTTATTAAACACCTCATTAGGAATAGAGTTACCTACTTCGGAGTAAGAAGCACGGAGTTTCAAGTGTGTAATAAATTCGGGCAAAGAAATATAGCGATGCATTAACGTATTGGCTCCGACCGAGAAATAGCCATAATTATCGGGAGTACCCCGATATTCGAATTGTTTGAAAGCCCGATACCAGTCTTGGCGATAGCTACCTTCCAAATAGACATAATCTTTGTATCCTACTTGTCCCGTAAAGAAAAGACCTTTATCCCAGTTGGAAGACAAGGAATACTCATTCATATTGCTTCCTCCCCATGACGCCAGAGGCTCAAAGAAGTTAATACGGGTCGGTAGCTGATTCATGTCGGTATAGGAGAAATAGGTGGCTCTCGTCCACAACTTTTGGGTCTCTCCTTTAACGGTGTGTCCCACCCAACCGGCCGATGCCGATACAGAGAAATCTTTGATTTCCTTGTTGTAACTCAACATGGCATCGACATAGACATCGTTGCTCCAAATGAGATCCTGTCCATACATACCATAGTCCTCGATAGCGGCTACGTTTTGCGTAGTGGCCATTCTCTTTGTAAATCCTTTATACTTGGCACGGTCCATGTTCAAACGGCCTTGTATCTTCAAGCCGGGAATGATTTCATAGCTTGCCGTAATATATCCATAGGCTCTTTCCTCCTCGGTCTGTCCTTTATTGGCATTCGTTATCCAATAGGGATTATTGTTACCCGGTGAAAAATAGGCCCATTGTTGCATCGGTCCAGACAACTCAATAGTACCATCGGGAACCCACTGTTTCTGATCATTATAATATCCGTAAATGTTTGAAGTCCACGTGCCTTCTCCTCGATAATTTTTCTTATAATAATCCATATCGATGTTACGCGGCATACGATACAAATCATATAACGGGTTCATGACCGTACCTCCGCCCGGACGATTCTTTGTCTGCGCATGCACATAGTTCAATGACAAATCGACATTCAACTTCTTGTTGAACAAAGAATAACTCTGACGGAATGAAAAAGTATTTCGTTGATAAGTATTATTGGGAACCATACCGTCGGCGTAGGAGTTGGCATAAGAGAAATAGGAACGTACTTTCTCAGTACCACCACTTACCGATACCGAGTTGTTGTAAGTCGCACCTGTCTCGAAAAAGTCGGAAATATCGTCTTTTGCATAATTACGCAACTTAGCTCCACTGTAATTGAGCTCCTCGGGTGTCATTTCAGAAATCTTTTTGCCCCAACTTTCAGTAGTAAGAGTACTGGCTGCCAGATTTACATTTGCACCATATACATTCTGTATCTGAGGAAGTACCAACGGATTTTCAAAAGTCACATTAGAATTGACACTTACCGATACACGACCCTCTTTACCTTTCTTGGTCGTAATCATAAGCACGCCGTTGGCCGCAGCACTACCGTAAAGAGCAGCCGCATTAGCACCCTTCAAAATGTTGATGCTCTCGATATCGTCGGGATTAATCAAGGAAAGAGCATCCCCACCCTCCGAAGAACTCGAATAAGTGAGGCTCTCGCCACCAGCCCAAGAAGAAGCCGCTCCACCGACTTGGTTAGTCATAGGTATACCGTCGATAACGATCAAGGGGCTGTTGTTACCCATAACCGACTTATTACCACGCAAAAGGATTTTTGAAGTACCACCGGCTCCACCGGCACTTTGAGTGATAGTTACACCGGCTGCCTTCCCTTGAAGCGAGTTCACGAAGTTGGCATCTTGCACCTTCATTAAATCATCTCCCTTAATTTCTTGGGTCGCATAGGTCAAAGACGATTCTTTACGGGTGATACCCATGGCGGTTACAACGACTTCGTCGAGCACCTCGGAATTGTCCTGCATAACTACATCTATCTTGCTCTGCCCGTTGATAGCGCGCTTGATGGTTTGATAACCGATGTAGGAAAACTCCAATTCGTTACTCCCCGCAGGAACCTTGATCGAGTAGTTACCATCGAGATCTGTCGCTACGGCCACATTTGTACCGGAAACTTTTACCGTGAGGCCGATAAGAGTCTCTCCCGACGGATCGGTAACTGTACCCGTTACCACTTTTGTCCCCGTGGCAACATTTTGATTTACACTCTTCGATTGTGCCGCTCCTTGTGGCGACATCGTATCAGCTGCGCTGACATGCGCAGCAGTACCGATTCCAAAACCAGAAACCAGTACGAAAGCTACAATAATTGCTTTTAGATTTCTTCTATACATACGTGTATTATAGGTATTCGAATACTAAAAAAATAATTCTCCTCTCTCATTTTAATTCTAAAAAATAGTCTCTCTTATTTCCATAGGCTAATGTTTTTTATATTAAAAATGGATAAACTTCAAAATGCTTCCTATAAACTGCGACATAGTCGGGATTCTGATAAAACGACATGCCTCACCATTCGTAAATGATACTTCAAACTATCAAAAAAAACAGATATGTACTTTTTCATGGATCCTTTAATGTTTTTTTACGAATCAATAAGTATCTCTATAATTTTTTTGTTATATATTATATAACCCCAAATCAAAAACAATCCCTAGTGAAAAATGGAATTTTTTTTTGCTCCCTTGAAGAAAATAGTAGTAGAACCAATTGGAGCAAGTATATATCTATTTGGTTTATAAACAAATACAAATCACTCCAAAGATTACACTTTTTAGAAACTATCTATGATTCCCTCCCAAACAGCATTTCTTATTTATTATCGGAATCCCTATCCGGCACAGAACCGTCCCCTTCCGTATTACGTTTAATATCTAAATATTGTCACAAAAAAGGCGTATTTGAAGAAAAAAGAGTACTTTTGCGGACTATTCCATTCTCATATCAGGATTATTGTGTATTTACTTCCAAAAAGTTTCTTGACTTTATGATAAAAATTTCATTTGAAAATATTCGACAAGCCGCTAAAAATATCGGCAACTACGCTTTACGGCTTAGTGAAAAGATTCGTCGTATTTCTCCCCGGGTATGGTTGTATGTGGGGGCAGGTATTCTCCTATTAAGCGGAGGATTATATTGGTTACTGCGTCCCGCCCCTCCGGGTCCCGACCTACCGATAGTCGAAGTCGAGCCTGTTGTTACGGACGATGTGGAAATTTACGGGGAATATGTAGGCCGCATTCGTGCTCAGCAATTCGTTGAAATAAGGGCCCGGGTAGAAGGGTTCCTTGAAAAAATGCTCTTCGACGAGGGTACTTATGTGAAAAAAGGACAACCCCTTTTTATAATCGACCCCAAACAGTATCAAGCTCGAGCAAATAAAGCCAAAGCTCAGCTAAACAAAAACAAAGCGTTGGCATTGAAAGCCGAGAGAGACTTGGAGCGCATCAGACCTTTGTATCAACAAAATGCAGCCAGCCAACTCGATTTAGATAACGCCATCGCTTCTTATGAAAGTGCAAAAGCCGAAGTAGAGATGAGCGAGGCCGATTTAACCCAAGCCGAAACAGCATTGGGTTATACGACTGTGAGCTCCCCTATCTCGGGATATATATCGGAACGTAACGTCGATATAGGAACACTTGTCGGCCCCGGCGGACAATCGTTATTGGCTACGGTCGTAAAGAGCGATACCGTTCGTGTCGATTTCAGTATGACCGGACTCGATTATTTGAAAAGCAAAGCCCGTAACGTTAATTTAGGGCAAAAAGACACGACCCGAACGTGGGAGCCTTACATTACTATTACTTTACCCGACAATTCGCCTTATCCTCAACGGGGAATAGTCGATTTTGCCGATCCACAAGTCGATCCTCAAACCGGTACATTCTCAGTAAGAGCCGAAATGCCCAACCCCGAACATATATTATTACCGGGGCAGTTCACCAAAGTAAGGTTACTGCTCGATGTTCGGGAAGCGGCAGTCGTAGTCCCCAATAAAGCAATCGCTATCGAAAAGGGGGGCGCTTACATATTCGTCGTAAGAGCCGATAGTATTGCAGAAAGGCGTATGGTCGAATTGGGACCGGAAGTAGGAAACAATGTCATTATCGAACGAGGTTTGGTTCCCCACGAAAATATAGTGGTCGAAGGATTTCATAAACTCACTCATGGAGATAAAGTTATCCCCTCGACTTATCGGGCAGAACAAGAAGACCATTCTAAAAACTAGTATGTTATGAAATCGGACTTCTTTATCGACAGACCCATATTTTCAATTGTTATTTCAATTGTTATCGTTATCGTCGGTGTATTAGGTCTTTTTTTACTCCCGATAGACCAGTACCCCCAAATTGTTCCTCCGGTAGTCAAAGTATCGGCCTCCTATCCGGGAGCTAGCGCACAGACGGTCACCCAAGCTGTCGCCACTCCCATCGAGCAGGAATTGAATGGTACGCCCGGCATGCTCTACATGGAATCAACGAACAGCAATTCAGGAAGTTTTTCGGCAACAATCACATTCGACATATCGACCGACCCGGATTTAGCTGCCGTTGAAATACAAAACCGCGTGAAACAGGCCGAAGCTCGTCTCCCGGCCGAAGTAGTACAAAACGGCATTTCCGTGGAAAAACAGGCTTCCAGTCGATTAATGACTGTCACTTTGCGCTCTAACGATCCGAAATTCGACGAAATATACCTCAGTAATTATGCCACGCTCAATGTGTTGGACATGTTGAGACGGGTCAAAGGAGTGGGTAGCGTATCGAATGTCGGTAGCCGTTATTACGCTATGCAGATATGGGTTCAACCCGACCGCTTGGCTAATCTGGGACTTACAGTGGACGATTTACAAAAGGCATTGAAAGACCAGAATCGGGAATCGGCCGCCGGAGTATTGGGTCAGCAACCGATTTCCGACATCGATATAACGACTCCTATCATAGCACAAGGGCGATTATCTTCCGTAGGAGAATTTGAGGACATTGTCATACGGGCTAATCCCGACGGTTCTTTGATTCGTTTGCGCGATGTCGCTCGCATCTCTCTCGAAGCACAATCTTACAACACGGAAAGCGGAATAAACGGAGGTAATGCGGCCGTGCTTAATATCAACATGCTACCGGGAGCCAACGCAATGGAGGTTGCTGAATCTGTGAAGAAAGAGATGGAGGAGATTAGTCGTAACTTCCCGGAGGGTATTACTTATGAAATTCCCTTCGATATGACCTCTTATATTTCCCAATCCATAAACGAGGTTTACCATACGCTTTTCGAAGCCCTGATTTTGGTTATCTTGGTTGTATTTCTCTCGCTACAAAATTGGAGAGCTACACTTATCCCGGTTATAGCTGTACCTATTTCGTTGATAGGAACATTCGGAATCATGCTTGCGTTCGGATTCTCGCTCAATATGATGACCCTTTTAGGTTTAATCCTTGCTATCGGAATCGTGGTCGACGATGCCATAGTCGTAGTCGAGAATGTAGAGCGAATCATGAATGAGGAACATCTTAGTCCCTACGAAGCTACCAAAAAAGCCATGCAAGGATTGGGTAGTGCCATTATCGCCACCTCGTTGGTGTTATGTGCCGTATTCGTCCCGGTCAGCTTTTTGACCGGTATTACAGGTCAATTGTACCGACAATTCACGATTACTATTGCCGTTTCGGTCCTTATTTCGACATTAGTCGCACTAACTTTGAGTCCCGCCATGTGTGCTTTACTGCTCAAACCGGATTCAGGAAAAAAGAAAAACAAACTTTTTCGTTACATAAACTTATGGTTAGCACGAGGCAATAGACTTTACGAGAAACTCATTCGAAAAGGATTGAAGCATGCTCGCAGAGTAGTAGCGGCTTTCGGTATATCTCTGATAGCGATATGGGTTCTTAACGAAATAGTTCCTCAAAGTTTTATGCCACAGGAAGATCAAGGGTATTTTACCGTTGAGTTAGAATTACCGGAAGGCGCTACATTGGAAAGGACACGCCATATAACCGAACGAGCCATGAACTATTTAATGTCTCGTGAAGACGTAGAGTATGTACTCAATGTGACAGGATCTAGTCCCCGTGTCGGTACGAACCAATCTCGAAGTCAATTAACGGTTATTCTAAAACCCTGGGAAGATCGCAAATCGTCGAATCTCCGAGATATTATGGAGGAAATTCGTGAAGAATTAAAAAAATATCCCGAAAGTAAAGTTTATTTGAGTACTCCACCCGTTATTCCGGGATTAGGTAGTTCGGGCGGTTTCGAAATGGTGCTCGAAGCACGAAGCGATGCGAGTTATGCCGATTTACAACGAGCCGCCGACACATTACTTTATCATGCCTCTCAACGAAAAGAGATAAGCGGTTTATCGTCTTCTATTCAAAACGATATACCTCAGCTTTATTTTGATGTAGATCGGGACAAGGCCCAAATGCTCGGAGTAAAAATAGCTGATATTTTTTCAACGCTCAAAACATTTACGGGGTCGATCTATGTGAACGATTTCAATATGTTCAACAGAATCTACCGTGTATATATCCAAGCCGAAGCACCGTATAGAGCACATAAAGATAATTTGGGTCTCTTCTTCGTCAAAGGAAGCAATAACGCCATGATACCTATTACCGCTCTTGGTACAACCTCGTATACAACAGGTCCGGGGACTATTCGTCGGTTCAATATGTTCACCTCCACAACCATATCGGGAGAAGCGGCCCCGGGTTATAGTTCGGGACAAGCAATGGCTATACTCGAAGAAATAGCAAGCAAGCATTTGCCTAAAAACATTGGCATCGAATGGAGCGGGCTTTCCTATCAGGAAAAACATGTAAGTGGTCAGACAGCCTACATATTGGCCTTAGCATTACTTTTTGTCTTCTTATTCCTTGCAGCTCAATACGAAAGTTGGTCTATCCCAATAGCAGTTATATTATCTCTTCCGATAGCAGGAGTCGGAGCCTATTTAGGAAACTGGATATGCGGCCTTGAAAATAATATTTATTTCCAAATCGGCTTGGTTATGTTGGTGGGATTAGTCGCTAAAAATGCAATTCTTATCGTAGAATTTGCCAAAGACGAAGTCGAGAAAGGAAATAATGCAGTGGATGCTGTAATCAAAGCCGCACACTTACGATTCCGACCTATCGTAATGACCTCTTTGGCCTTTATTTTAGGTATGTTACCACTTGTCTTTGCCAGCGGTCCGGGATCGGCCAGTCGTCAAGGTATCGGTACAGGCGTATTTTTCGGTATGATTGTGGCAATTACCGTAGGTATTATTTTTGTTCCCCTTCTTTTCGTATGGGTTTACAAGTTAAAATCTAAAATAATGAAACGATGAAACAGATGAAAGTTTCCATATATATATTGGTGACAGCATTCATTTTAAGTAGTTGTTCTATACAAAAACGCTGTCAGGCTCCCGAACTGAATTTACCAGATGAAATTATTGCGGGAGAAAACGATACATTAACCATTGCCGATATGTCATGGTGGGAACTCTATTCCGATTCAACTCTTAGTAATTTAATCAAAAAGACATTAAGAAATAATCGGAATATGCAAGCCGCAGAAGCTCATATCAGGCAAATGGAAGAATTATACCGCGTGAGTAAAGCCTCCCGTTGGCCGACTATCGGAGCTCAACTTTTCGCCGATCACGAAACCAATGATTATTACGGTGAAAAGTTTAAAAAAAGCCCCGAATTTAGTCTTAAAGCCTCATTAGGTTGGGAAATAGACCTATGGGGTAGCCTACGTTGGGGAAAAAGAAAGGGCGCGGCAGAGTACTTGGCCTCAGTGGAAGCTGCACGAGCCATGCAAATGACCCTAATTGCCGAAACAGCGACTGCCTATTTCGAATTAGTTGCATTGGATCAAGAACTTGAAATTGTTTTACAAACCGTAAAAACTCGTGAAGAAAGTGTCAATCAAGCCCGATTACGATTCGAAGGTGGTCTCACTTCCGAGACAGCTTATCAACAAGCGCAAGTAGAACTGGCCAGTGCTTCGGCTCTTATCCCCGAGTTGGAGCAAAAAATCGCATTGAAAGAAAATCAAATTGCGGTATTAGCCGGAGAATATCCGTCGAAAGTGGAACGAGGAGAATTCGACTTAAATGTAAGTTGGCCAGAAAATATACCTATCGGGCTTCCCTCTACCCTACTGCAACGAAGGCCCGATGTGCGTCAAGCAGAGCAACAGCTACAAGCCGCTATGGCAGCGGTAGGAATTGCATATGCCGATCGGTTTCCACGATTAACTATAAGTTTAGTCGGAGGGCTTGAAAACGATGAACTAAAAGGATTTTTCGAATCTCCATTCTCCTATGTATCTGGCAATCTCGTAGCTCCTCTATTAACCTTTGGAAAAAAGAAAGCCCAATATAAAGCGTCATTGGCAGCCTATGACGAAAAACGTTTCGCCTACGAACAAAAGGTTCTTGAAGTTTTCCGAGAAGTGAACGATGCCGTGATAACTTATAGAAAGAAAAGACGGACATCGGAACTTCAACTCAATCTTTTTGAAGCAGCTCAAAAGTATGTAGATCTAGCACAGTTACAGTATTTCAACGGAGTTATTCGTTACATCGATGTTTTAGATGCCCATCGTAAATTTTTCGATGCTCAAATAGGTTTGAGCAATGCTGTAAGAGACGAATATCTTGCTATGGTAAATTTATATAAAGTATTAGGTGGAGGCTGGGAAACAAGCCCAATTTAAGCGAGCGAATTTTTCTATAAAAATAGAGCCCGGGGATTATAAAACTCCGGGCTCTATTTTATTTATGGCCTTTTATCTCAGCAAAGTTTGCGTGCCCCATCGGCAATCACGACATCATAAACTTTGGGAAGACGACCGAATTTTGTCTTATATTCTGCTTTGGCTTTTTCCACGAACGCATCATACAATTCGTCCTTAACTAAGTTTATCGTACAACCGCCAAATCCACCTCCCATCACACGAGAGCCGGTCACACCACACTCTTTGGCAATATCATTCAGGAAATCGAGTTCTTCACAACTTACCTCATATAATTTACTCATTCCATGATGAGTCTCATACATCTTCTGCCCTACTGTCTCATAATCTCCTTGTTCAAGAGCATCGCATACGTCAAGGACTCGTTGCACTTCACCGATCACATATTCTGCACGCATATAATCCTCGGCAGACACCTCTTCTTTTACCTCGTCTAACATAGACATATTGGCATCTCTCAGGAACTCTACATGCGGGTGTTTCTTTTGTATGGCGGCAACCACATTCTCGCACGATTTGCGTCGGTCGTTATAAGCGGAAGATGCCAACTCGTGCTTTACGACAGAATCGAGCAATACGAGTCGGTAACCTTCGGGCTTGAACGGGAAGTATTGATATTCCAACGAACGGCAATCCAGTCGTATCAGATGACCGGCTTTACCGAACACCGAAGCAAATTGGTCCATAATACCGCAATTTACACCACAATAGTTATGCTCGGTAGCCTGTCCGATTTTAGCCAATTCGAATTTGTCGATGCCACAGTTGAACATATCGTTCAAAGCGAAAGCATAAGTACTCTCCAATGCAGCCGACGAAGACATACCTGCCCCCAGAGGAACATCGCCGGCAAATGCTGTATTAAATCCGGCTATTTTACCGCCTCGTTTAATAATCTCGCGGCACACACCGAATATATAACGAGCCCAGCTGGCACGGGGAGCGTCTTCCTCGTTCAATCCAAACTCTACATAATCTTTTAAATCTATCGAATATGCGCGGACTTTATCCGTCCCATTAATTTTAAGTTCTGCAACCATTCCTTTATCGATAGCTCCCGGAAATACAAATCCACCATTGTAATCTGTATGCTCTCCTATTAAGTTTATACGACCGGGAGAGGCATATACCGACCCGGTAGAGCCATCAAAATGTTTGATAAAACGACTTCTTACAAATTCTATATCCATAATACTAAATTAAATAATTGTATAACTTATATGATTATTTCTCTCGAACCGAAAATTTAAACTGTGTATGACTTTCGAATTTTTCATGAGGGCGTAAGATAACAGAAGGATAGTTTTCATGATTAGGACTATCTGGAAAATGTTGAGTTTCGAGACAGATAGCAGCTCTCATCGGATACCGTTTCCCATTTTTCCCGATAAAATTTCCTGTCATCCAATTGGCTGTATAAAGCTGCACACCGGGCTCTGTCGTAAAGACGTCCATCACGATCCCGGTTTTGGGCGAAACACACTCTGCACAAAATGAAAATTCACCGCTCCGCTTCTTATTCAAAATATAAGTATGATCGTAACCTTTTCCATAAACCAGTTGTTCAAACGGCTCGTTTATACGGCTACCGACTTCATAAAGTTTACGAAAATCCATCGGGGTTCCCTCTACCGCCGACTTCTCTCCGTAAGGTATAGCCGTATCATCGGTAGGTAAATAGTAATCGGCATCAATGCATAACAGATGATCACCGATGTAAGGATCTCCCGCACCCGACAAATTAAAATACGAATGGTTTGTCAGATTAACGATGGTAGGTTTATCGGTTTCTGCATAGTAAGTTATATCAACGGCATTATCGTCAGTTAATTTAAATATGACCTTCACTTGCAGATTTCCGGGAAACCCTTCTTCACCATCAGGAGACAATCGGGAAAATTCTATTGTTTGTTTATCCAATTGATTGGCATCCCAAACATGAAAGTTGAAGCCTTTTACCCCTCCATGCAGACTGTTAGGCCCATTGTTTATCGCTAATTTATCATACAAAACTCCATCGACCGTGAATTTTCCTTTTGCAATACGATTGGCATATCTACCACAAGTCGCTCCAAAATAAGGTTCCTCCGATGTAAGGTATTCCTGTATGTTATTATGCCCTGTAACCACGTCTATCATCTTCCCATTTTTATCGGGAACCATTAACGAAACGATACGCGCGCCATAATTAGTTAGGGTCAATTCGCACCCATTTTTATTAACCAAGATATAGAGACCGGTTTGTTTACCATCGACTAAGCCTTGAAAATGTGTTGGATTCAATCCTGAAAGAGTCATATCCATATTCTTCTTTTTAAGGTTAACTAAATTTGTTGATTGTGTAAAGTTAACGTTATCTTTTTTTCTTGCAAAGATTTTTTTATGGTTTTGCATAAAATTATCAGAGAAGAAAATTTTTAACGGATTTTTCACTACATCTCTCCTCTCCCGATTCATATCTGCATATCGAGCGATTCATAAAACCCGTGACGCAAATCTGTATCTGATTAAACATACTTATTGAAGTTTGTCCCACACATTTTTCCTTCGTTCTTAACACCTCTCATAGACTTGCACACAACCTCTAAATATCTCGGTTTATATTCATAAAATCCAGCCCGGTGTTTCGTCGAAACTTTGCTGGTCTGGATTTTGCCTATGTATTCGATAAATCCCGTAGAAGAGAGTTTATTCTTTTATCCTTCATTATTATCTTATATTAATAATTTTATGGGTTTGAAGTGAAAGCCTCCATCGGGGGTGGCTCTTAATGTATTCGATAGCTGCGGTAAGATTGTTTTCATTTTTTATCTCATCATTGACATCACAAGGTTGCAAGCTACAAAAACACTCATAAGCTGTGGCGATTTTTTCATACGGTTCCATATCTTGTCCCTGATAAACGACTTTGATTTCATTCATACGCTGTATTTTCACAGGAATCGTTTTAGGAGAGCAAGTAATCCAATCGATCGACCATTCCAAATCGGTATCTAATGCGATTGATCCGTTGGTTTCAATTTGGACAAATTTCCCGACTTCATGCAATCGGTCGACAAGCGAATGCGTAAGTTGTAAAGTTGGTTCCCCTCCTGTAATAACTACATGTTTCGCAGGATAATCAGAAATAGCCTTTACAATCTCTTCTTCTGTAAAAATAGTATAATCCTCATGTTTTGTATCACAGAAATCACAATGCAAATTACACCCCGCTAACCTCACAAAAATCGCAGCCGTACCTGTAAACACACCTTCACCCTGTAATGAGTAAAAAATTTCATTTACTTTCATCTGTCAATATTTTCATTTTCAAAATCGTCGATTTCGTAAATAGCCGTATTTCCACCACTTTCTTGAACTTTGGTTTTATAACATTCGGGAATCTGATCCGTAATCCATTTCGCTATGTTTTCGGCGGTCGGATTAAAAGGCAGCAATTCATTCAGATTCCCATGATCAAGATAACCATGAATCTTATCTTTAATGTGTTTAAAGTCACAGACCATACCGTCTTGATTCAGTTCTTTCGCTTTACAATAAACCGTAATAATCCAGTTATGGCCATGTAATTTTTCACATTTACTTTCATATGAAAGGTGCAAAGAATGCGCGCCTGCAATTTCCATTGTCTTAGCTACGTAATACATTATAACTTAACCGTTTTATTCGTTATTAATCCTCGTATTCTGTCTGATCCTCAATCCCGGCCTCTCGAAGAGCCTCTTTGCGTTCTACACAAGTACCGCATTTCCCGCAATGTTTCTCCCCTCCTTTGTAACAAGACCACGTTTCGGCATAGTTCAAATTCAACTTTTTCCCCCGATTGGCAATTTCTGTTTTTGAAATATCGGTATAGGGAGCAAAGATGCCAATATTCTCATAAGTTCCCGAACGCATAGCTTTATCCATAGCTTGGATAAACTCCGATCGACAATCGGGATAAATAGCGTGATCTCCGCCATGATTAGCAATGAGAACTTGTTTCAAGCCATTGCTTTCTGCAATACCACAAGCAATTGATAACATAATGCCATTCCGAAACGGGACAACCGTACTTTTCATATTTTCATCGGCATAATGTCCCTCCGGTACAGAGTCGCTACCGTCCAACAACGAACTTCTGAAATATTCTTTCATAAACGCAAGAGGTATTACTATATGTTTTATTTTTAACCGCTCGCAATGAATGCGAGCAAACGGTATTTCTTTATGATTATGATTAGCTCCATAATCAAAAGAAACAGCTAATGCTATGCGGTCGGCATACTCATACAACAAAGTAATACTATCCATACCGCCAGATACTACGATCAACGAATCTTTCATATTTTCTATTCTTATATTCGATTGCAAAGATAATGAAAGGTAAGAGTAGGATAAAACGGACAAGTTCGTTTTTCGCACCTATTTTTGTATTTCTCACAAAGGGAGGAACATGCAAAACCAGAGTTGAAACACGCTTTATTCAATTATATTCAATGCAACCTGTAAAGATAAATTAAATCCATATTCCTCTTATAGGATTTCTTGCGCAAGCCATTAAAAAAATCGCTATCTTTGTAGATACGAAGATGGGATTCGGTTCGGCATAGTCAAATCGGAAATGAATTTTCCGTTTGTCTCTGCGCTCACCTTTTATTATCTTTGCCAAAAGCAAAGATAAAATTGAATATCGCAATGAAAGCAAAAACACGTGTTCGCATTATCTTTTTTTGTCTAACCGTCTCTGCCATAGGCCTCCCTTTAATATTGATTAGCACCCCTTCTATCCATCAGCATTTCGAGCCTGAAAATATAGCCATATCTTTCGTCGAAAATCTATCCAACGCTAACTTCCAAGAAGCTAAAAAGCTATCGACTCCCGAATCGGCCGAAACACTATATTTGTTTGAGACCTTAGTCGGGAATCAATCCGATGAATTAAAAAACACACCCACTCATTTCAATATTTCTTATTCTGAGATGAATACTTCACAAGATACCCTGTTCGTACAAGGGAAATTATTTTTCTCACATAAACACAAACTCATACGAAAAATTAATCTTACTTTGGTTAACCGTAGAGGAAACTGGTTGGTCGATTGTCGTGACAATAATATTTTCTGATATTCACGGAACGAATCGAACCAACAGAGCCATACCGCTGTTAAAATCATATTTATCTTATTAAATTTCAAGACATGAACAAATTTCAAGATATTATCGCAGGCGACACCCCGGTTTTAGTAGACTTTTTTGCAGAATGGTGTGGTCCCTGTAAAATGATGAAACCAGTCCTTGAAGAATTGAAAAAGAAAATGGGGAATAAAATCATTATACTAAAAATAGATATCGATAAAAATATTTCCTTGTCTTCGGAATATAGAATACAGTCAGTCCCTACCCTTGTACTATGGAAACAAGGCGAAATCATTTGGCGACAATCTGGCGCCCTGTCGTTAAACGAATTAGAACAAATTCTATCGTCTTATATACGATAGTTTCATAAGATTGTCACTTTTTTATACGATCTAGACAACTGAATACGAAAACAGGTTATACTTCGATATATCCAACTAAACTTGTTTCTGTTCCAACCTTATATTATCTTTGATAAAAGTCCTCAAAAGATTACTGGTCGAAAAGAAAAACGAACTTATTCGTTTTATCTTTCTCTTGCCTTGCACTATCTTTGCAAAAATGCGAAAATAGGCGGCACTCGGCATAACCAAATAAATTTGTTTCTGCCCTCGTTTGCACTATCTTTGCAGCGCATTAAAAAGAAACTATGAGATCGAATCTGTATCTGAAACTATTCATATCATTTTTTAAAATAGGTGCGTTCACATTCGGAGGTGGTTGGGCTATGATACCTCTCATTGAAAGAGAAGTCGTGGATAAACAAAACTGGATTAAACGGGAAGATTTTGTCGACGCACTTGCCATTGCACAATCATTGCCCGGAGTTTTGGCGGTGAATATATCCATATTGATCGGAAACAAATTGCGAGGATTAAAAGGTTGTCTCACGGCGACACTCGGTACAATTCTACCCTCTTTTCTAATCATCTTGGCTATTGCAATCTGGTTTGTTCAAACGTATGACAATCCGGTAGTCGAGCGTATATTCAAGGGTATAAGACCAGCAGTGGTCGCACTCATCGTGTCTCCGGTATTCAGTACGGCTAAAACAGCACGTATCAATATTAAAACGGTTATTATTCCCATTATAGTGGCATTATCAATCTGGTTAGGAGGGATTTCCCCCATTTGGTTCGTCTTGTTAGGAGCTATCGGTGGAATACTTTACTGTAATCATGTCATCGCCAGTTCAAAACAAAAGAGTAATAAAGAAGAAAAATAGCCATGTGGATCGTATATCTCAACTTATTTTGGGCTTACCTAAAAATCGGACTATTCGGTTTTGGTGGCGGATACGCCATGCTCTCGCTCATTCAACACGAAGCGGTAGAAGTCGTTCATTATGGCGAAAGCCAACCGTGGCTTACCCCGACCGAATTTACCGATATCGTAGCTATTTCTCAAATGACTCCCGGTCCCATAGGAATAAACAGTGCTACTTATGTAGGATATGTAGCTGCCGGTAATAGTATTTGGGGGTCGATAATCGCCACGTTCGCCGTATGTTTGCCGTCTTTCATTTTAGTCTTATTAGTGAGCCGTTTTATACTTAAACATAAAGATAACATTACTATCAAAAGCATATTTTCCGGACTTCGTCCTGTGGTTGTCGGTCTGATAGCTTCTGCCGCACTCCTCCTCATGAATAAGGAAAACTTTCCAGACTATACAATAAGTATCGGTATTGCAATAATCTCATTTGTTCTGGTACACTATGCGAAAATACACCCCATACTCGTTATCGTATTGGCTGGTATTTCAGGATATGCCTTATACTAAAATATGAATTATGAATTACGAAGAAACATTAGAATATTTATATAAACAACTACCCGTTTTTCAACAAATAGGAAGTGCCGCTTATAAACCGGGACTGCAAAATACCGAAGCGCTGGACAAATATTTCGGATATCCCCATCGAAAGTTTCACACCATACATGTTGCCGGGACCAACGGCAAGGGATCGGTATCGCATCTATTAGCCGCTATTCTGCAATTAAACGGATATAAAACAGGATTATATACCTCTCCGCATCTTATCGATTTCAGAGAACGTATCCGCATCAATGGAAAAATGATTTCCAAAGAAGATGTTATTCAATTTGCAGAGAAACACCTTGCATCTACACTCCATATCCAACCATCATTTTTCGAACTCACCATGATGATGGCGTTTAACTACTTTGCCGAAAATCAAGTAGATGTCGCTGTTATCGAAGTCGGATTGGGCGGAAGATTGGACAGTACAAATATCATTACTCCCGATTTATGTGTCATTACCAATATCAGCTATGACCATGTGCAAATGCTCGGAGACACCCTGCCGAAAATAGCCCGAGAAAAAGCTGGTATTATAAAATCTGGAATACCGGTCGTGATCGGAGAAGCTCAGGGAGAGGTAAAGCAAGTATTCATCAATAGAGCGAAAGAGGTAAAAGCCCCCATTATATTCGCAGAGGAACAAATTCATTTCCGGTCGACCCAACGAAATGACAAAGGTTGGGAATTCGATTCTCCCGAATTTCCGCACCTTTTCGGAGAGTTAAGCGGGCTATGTCAGGAGAAAAATGCAGCTACCGTTCTGACAGCAGTCGGCCAATTACGAAATTTAGGATACAATATCTCCGACCAATCGGTCTATGATGCCTTCGCCCATGTCACCAGCCTTACCGGTTTAATGGGGCGATGGCAACAATTGGAATCGTCTCCCCGACTGATTTGCGACACCGGGCACAACACCGGAGGCATACAATATATAGTTCGACAGTTGCAAAACGAATCTTATCAAAACTTGCGTATTATCATCGGTATGGTCAATGACAAAGACATTTCGGGAGTTTTGGCTATGCTCCCCCAAAATGCCGTTTACTATTTCACCCGGGCCTCGATACCTCGCGCTTTACACGAGGAAAGACTGTACGAATTAGCAATAAAAACAGGATTGACAGGGAAGTGTTATCCGTCGGTTCAACAAGCTGTGGAAGCGGCGAAAAAAGAAAGCCGCCCCGATGATCTGATCTTCGTAGGCGGCAGTACATTCATCGTGGCCGACTTGCTAAAAACTATGCTTTCACAGCAATAACCTCTATTTCGACTAATGCTTGTTTCGGTAATTCTTTAACTGCAAACGCCGACCGAGACGGAAATACGGACCCGAACTGCTCGGCATATATTTCGTTCATTTCTCCGAAAAGAGACATATCGGCCAACAGCACGGTCGTCTTTACGATATGTTCGACCGAATAACCGGCCTCCGCCAAAATAGCTTTAATGTTCGCAAACGATTGACGAGTTTGAGCTTTAATGCCCTCAGGCATTATTCCGGTTTTGGGGTCGATGGGCAATTGACCCGAAAGGAAAATCATATTTCCGATTTCAACAGCTTGACTATAAGGTCCGATAGCAGCCGGAGCAGATGTCGTAGAAATTACTTTTTTCATATCACTCATTATTATTTAATTTATGAGAAAGCACTCGGCTTTCTTCTATTTTCAAATCTTTCAATGCAATACTATCACCCTTCTCTTCCATAAGCCTACGGGTATCTATTATAGCCGTCCATTCCTTTGGAAAATCGGCTTTTAAATTACAGATAAAATCCTCGTCCCCTTCTCTGTCGATGGCTCGCAATAAATAGCCCAAAGTCAATCTGCTGATGTCTACCGCCGGTTGATATGCAGGAACCCTCTCTTCTTCCGACAATGTCTGCGAAATAATATTCACCCGTTCCAATTCATCGACAGTACGCTCTACCAACTGTATGGGAATAGCATAACGTCTCGATATCTGTCCTTTGGTCATCGGCGGAAGTCCCTCCTTGAACCGATGGACAATAACTGTGGCTATGACTAATATAATATAATCGGAATACCGACGAGATATATCGTTGGTCTCTTTTTCGAAATTGAAATTTACTACATTTTGAGATGAGTAAGTCAACACAGCACCAAACAGACAAATCAACCATGAAAATTGCATCCAAATGAGCAACAACGGCAAAAATGCGAAACTCCCGTAAATAGCATTATATTTCGATACCCAAATTTGGCCCGAAATATATATAAATTGAAAAATCTGAAATACCGTACCACAAATAAGCCCAGAAATAAACGCATATTTGAACTTAACCTTCGTATTGGGTATAAAAATATAAATAGCGGTAAAAAACAAAGCGGTAAGTATATATGGAGCCAATCGAAAGACCCAACGCAGCAAAGGGCTCATAAAATCGAATAGAACCGAAGAACTGAGCATGGTTGACATAAACAAAGAAAATCCGCTCGATGCAACCATCAAAATAGGCAAAATCAAAAACATCGAGGTATAATCGGTAACCTTACGATAAAACGATCGACCGCCTTGTACCTGCCAAATATCATTGAATGCTTTCTCTATATTGGATAACAAACTTATCAAAGTCCACAAAAGGAAACAAAGGCCTATCCCCACGAATACTCCACCTTTCATCTGATCGAGATACTGGTCGACGAACCCTAACATATATTCCAATGCATTGCGTTGCGCCGGGAAATAATCGAACAACTGACTTTGTATAATATGTTGAAATCCGAATCCCTTACAAATAGCAAATAACATAGCCAACGCAGGCACGATTGCCAAAATCGTACTAAACGTCAATGCGGAAGCCTTTTCCTGCAACTTTTCATTTAAGAAACAGCGTACCGACAAGTTCAATGTTTTAAGAATATGAATATGGAGCTTATACTCGGTCACATGCCATATATCGACCGAGACAAACTGCCATAACCGTTTTATAAAAAGGCTGGCGCGGGCAAAAAAAGAGGGCTTGTTTTTACGCTGAACCATAGAATATATCGTACAGAAAACTTCTACAAAAAAATACAGCAGGCCTGTAAGCCGGGTTATGTACTCTCGAAAGAGTGTCTGTCATTTATCTCGACCTTGTGTCACCACAAGGCTCTAGCGGTTTACCCCCCGGCATCGGGCGAGCAACCCTACAACGCCGGTATACATAACCTTACAACCCATAAGACGTACGGCATTCTACATTACTGTAAAACCCGGTGAGCTCTTACCTCGCCTTTTCACCCTTACTGCTTTCGCAGCGGTTATTTTCTGTTACGCTACTCCACTCTCGCGAATGGCTTCCCGTTAGGAAATATGGTGCTCTATGTTGCCCGGACTTTCCTCTCGCATCATACGAGCGACAGACCGTCCTGCTGTACGTTACAAAGATACGATAAAAATGGCAAAGACAGAATACTGTCAGTATGATTTTTAATCTTATAAATTTTAACGGACAATATGACATGCCTAAGTATATAAAAATGATTCTCATGACAGTCATCTGCGTTAACCCCTGTTAAGTAGCTATCCTGCTTATTAAAAGAGCTTAAAAAGAAGATGCAAGGGTTCCAACGGCACGATAAATGTATTAAATTTAACGTCTGAAAAACTTAAATACAAGATAATATTAACATTTAAAGCTAATAGATTATGAATTCTTACGGAAAAAAATTGATGGGCATCGCCTTAATTGCAGCTCTGAGCTCCGGAATTACAATCGGCGCATTTAGTATATTGAATAAGTCGGCCGATTCAAAAATACAAGATCAATCGCTCGACAGTGGATATGCACAGCCGACTCGCTTTACAAGAGTAATCAATCGACCGGCTGTTGAAACAGATTTCACCACTGCCGCCGAAAACACGGTTAATGCCGTTGTTAGTATAAAATCGATTTCTACACCCAAACAAAGTCAATTAGGCGGTTTTAGCGATCCGTTTTTCGAATATTTCTTTGGACAAGGAGGGCGCAATATACAACCTCAGCCTCGTGCTGGATTGGGGTCGGGAGTAATTATTACCCCCGATGGATATATTGTAACCAATAATCACGTAGTAGAAGGAGCCGATAAATTGGATATAACCCTGAATGACAATAGGACTTTCAATGGTCGTGTAATAGGAACTGATCCTTCTACCGATTTGGCATTGATAAAAATAGATGCCAAAGATCTCCCCATCGTCAAATTTGGCGATTCCGATAATTTGAAAGTCGGAGAATGGGTATTGGCGGTAGGAAATCCGTTAGGATTGACATCGACGGTTACCGCTGGTATCGTAAGTGCCAAAGCTCGTAGCATAAGCGCACTCAACCCTCGTAGCCAAAAAATGGGTATAGAGGCGTTTATCCAGACCGATGCAGCTGTAAATCCGGGAAATAGCGGTGGAGCATTGGTAAATACAGCAGGTGAATTAGTGGGTATCAACACGGCCATTTATTCCGAAACAGGAAGTTACGCCGGCTATTCATTCGCTATTCCCACTTCCATAGTAAGTAAAGTAATTGCCGATTTGAAAGAATATGGTACCGTACAAAGAGCCGTATTGGGTATAGGGTATAGAGAAATAGATTCCGAATTGGCCAAAGAAGAAAATCTTGAAGTGCAAGAAGGAATATACGTCGGTGAAGTATACAATCGCAGCGCTGCGATGGAAGCAGGAATAAAAGAAGGTGATGTTATAACCTCTATTAATGGCGTAAAGATTAAAAATGGAGCCATGCTTTCCGAACAATTGAGTAAATATCGTCCCGGAGATAAAATTAAAATAGGGTTGTTACGAGGAAAAGAATCCAAAACTGTATCCCTGACATTAAAAAATAGTCAAGGCAATACCGAGATAACCAAGATTGCCGGAATGGATTCTTTGGGAGCTGGATTCAAAGAATTAGATACCAAGAGTTTGAGAGAGATGAATATCCGATATGGAGTGCAGGTTATTGGATTGAAAAACGGTAAATTCAAAGCGGCCGGTATGCGAGAAGGATTTGTTATTCTTGAAATCAATAACACCCCGATGAAGTCGGTTAGCGACTTGGAATCCATGTACGACTCTATTGTAAAATCAAATCAAAATCAAAAAGTTATGTTCATTACGGGTATTTATCCGAATGGAAAAATGATGTATTATGCAGTAGATTTGGCCGATTAAATCTTTTTGGAATATGACCCCTAAATAAGGGTCATATTCCAAATTAAAAGATAATTATTAAATATAGCACAACAAACACAACAGAACAAATATTCAAACGTTATAATAATAAATACGAAAAAGGCAGGAACAGTAAAATGGTATTTTTGTAGATTCACGTTCAAAATTAAACATTTTTTACAGCTCCATTAACAATAAATATAGTATATTTGCAGTCCCAAAATCTCAATATTGCAAGATGAGACAATTAAAAATTACAAAATCGATTACGAACAGGGAGAGTGCTTCTCTTGACAAGTACCTACAAGAAATCGGACGCGAAGACTTGATTACGGTAGAAGAGGAAGTAGAACTTGCCCAACGCATTAAAAAAGGCGATCATGCAGCACTAGAAAAGTTGACACGAGCCAATTTGCGTTTTGTCGTTTCGGTTGCCAAACAATACCAAAATCAAGGGTTAAGTCTCCCGGACTTAATCAATGAAGGAAATTTGGGTTTAATTAAAGCTGCCGAAAAATTTGACGAAACGAGAGGCTTCAAGTTCATTTCCTATGCAGTGTGGTGGATTCGTCAATCTATTCTTCAAGCCCTAGCCGAGCAATCGAGAATCGTTCGTTTGCCATTAAATCAAGTAGGATCTCTCAATAAGATCAGTAAAGCTCTTTCTAAATTCGAGCAAGAAAACGAACGTCGTCCCTCTCCCGAAGAGCTCGCAGAAGAATTGGATATACCAGTAGATAAAATCTCCGATACATTAAAAGTGTCGGGACGGCATATTTCGGTAGACGCCCCTTTTGTTGAAGGAGAAGATAATAGTCTGCTCGACGTATTGGTTAATGACGATTCCCCCATAGCAGATAGGTCGTTAATTAACGAGTCTCTCTCGAAAGAAATCGATCGCGCACTTAAACAACTTACTCCTCGCGAAAGCGAAATCATTAAAATGTTTTTTGGAATCGGCTGTCAAGAAATGACTCTCGAAGAAATTGGAGACAAGTTCGGATTAACCCGAGAAAGAGTTCGACAAATAAAAGAAAAAGCCATCAGAAGACTCAGGACTGCGTCGAGGAGTAAACTGTTAAAAACTTATTTAGGATAACCTTATTGGATTGTCTGCCCCAATGGCAGGAAAAACCGACCTGCACCTCAGGTTGGTTTTTTATTTTAAATACCTCTTCATTTATTTTTTCAGTCGTTCGATTGCTCAATCGCAATAAAAAATTTACCTTCGTCCTCAACAAATAATAAAATCATGGCTAAATACCTATATCAGATATTGTTAATATCAACTCTATGCCTTTTTGTACAAAATACATCGGCACAAGGATCTACCACAGGTTTTGAAAACGGGAACAATCAATACGTCATGCGCGAAAGCAACTTGTCGGATATGAGCAAAGAAAAAAAAATCAAACCTGTTACATTTGGAGTTGAGGCAGGAGCATCCATCGATATGTCGGGGAATGACTTTTCTTCTTTCGATTTAGATTTATTCGCTGGCTACCGGTCCCACACCATCAAATGCTTTGGTTTAGGAATAGGTCTTCACAGTTCATTTTCCAACAATCGATACTACCTCCCTATTTATGCACTTTTCCGTTGTAATTTGCTAAGCAATAAATCTCTTCTTTTTGTTGATTTCAGAGCTGGTTATTCTACCAATCAAATGTACAAAGGAGAAAATCAAGGTGGCTTTTTTGGTTCTGCCGGATTAGGTATGAACCTATCTGTAAGTAAAAAATTCGGGTCTCATATTCTTATCGGATATAATTTTTATCAAATATCTCCATTTACCGATGAAAAAGGAACTTTCCAAGATATGAACGGATGCCACCTCGTATCTATCCGATTAGGAATAAGCTTCTAATAACGCGAGTTATCAATTACAAATAAATATATTTTTAGCAATAAAAATTACAGATTATAGATTTAAAGAAGAAAAATACGATATTTTATTTTGTTTTCTCAAAACAATAACTACCTTTGCACAGGAAACAAAAAAATTCAATAATGATAATAGAATTGCTAAACAGCCTAATTATTGATCTTCTATCGAATGTAACAGAATAGAAGTGAGATATAAGTGCCTAGCAATTTACGATACAAAATTATAGCCTTTCTCACGAATACGTCGAGAAAGGCTTTTTACAATTTAATATATCAATAACATGTCCGACAGATTATTTATCTTTGATACAACATTAAGAGACGGAGAACAAGTTCCCGGATGCCAACTCAACACAGTTGAAAAAATACAAGTAGCTAAGGCATTAGAGACACTTGGTGTCGACATCATAGAAGCCGGATTTCCTGTATCGAGTCCCGGAGACTTCGAATCGGTCGTCGAAATATCCAAAGCTGTAACATGGCCCACGATCTGTGCGCTCACCCGTGCTGTCGAAAACGATATAAAAGTTGCAGCCGAGGCTCTTCGATATGCCAAACATAAACGTATTCATACTGGCATTGGAACTTCGGACTATCACATTAAATATAAATTCAATTCGACTCGTGAAGAGATTGTAGAAAGAGCTGTGGCGGCTGTCAAATATGCGAAAAAATTCGTAGAAGACGTACAATTTTATGCCGAAGATGCGGGTCGTACCGATAATGAATATTTAGCCAGAGTAGTCGAAGCCGTCATCAAAGCAGGCGCTACGGTTATAAACATACCAGATACAACTGGATATTGTTTGCCGGACGAATTTGGACAAAAAATATTATATCTCAAAGAACATGTCTCAGGAATCGATAACGTTACGATAGCCACTCATTGTCACAACGATTTGGGCATGGCAACGGCGAATACGATGGCTGGAATCCAAAACGGGGCTAGACAAGCCGAAGTTACGATAAACGGCATTGGTGAAAGAGCTGGAAATACAGCCCTTGAAGAAATAGCCATGATTTGCAAATGCCACCACGACTTACAGATAGAGACTAATATCAATACACAAAAGATTTATGGAATAAGCCGCATGGTCTCTAATCTCATGAACATGCCGGTACAACCGAATAAAGCAATCGTTGGCCGCAACGCATTCGCCCACTCGTCAGGAATCCACCAAGACGGTGTATTGAAGAATCGGGAAAGCTATGAAATCATAGATCCCAAAGACGTCGGAATTGACGAAAACTCTATCGTATTAACCGCAAGAAGTGGACGGGCTGCTTTGAAACATAGACTTCATTTATTAGGCATCGAATTGGAAAAAGATGCTTTGAACAAAGCTTATGATTCATTTCTTAAACTTGCCGATCGTAAAAAAGATATCAATGACGACGATATATTAATGTTGGTAGGGAAAGAGAGAACAGCCAATGCACGCATACAACTAGACTTCCTACAAGTAACTGCCGGAGTAGGAATAAAGTCCGTTGCCAGCATCGGATTAGATATAGCCGGTGAAAAATTCGAAGCAGCAGCCTCAGGAAACGGGCCGGTAGATGCCGCCATAAACGCTATACGATGCATCATTCACCGAAAAATGGTAGTTAAAGAATTTCTTATACAAGCTATCACCAAAGGCAGCGACGATGTAGGGAAAGTACATATGACTGTGACCTACAACGGAAACTCATACTACGGATTCTCGGCAAATACAGATATTGTCGCAGCCTCTGCCGAAGCCTTTATAGATGCTATTAATAAGTTCATTATATAACGAAATCACATGAATACATTATTTGATAAAATATGGGATACCCACGTCGTAACCTCGGTAAAAGGAGGCCCCGATCAATTATATATAGACAGGCACTATTGCCACGAGGTTACCAGTCCTCAGGCTTTCAACGAACTGAGGGCTAGAAATTTGAAAGTTTTTCGACCAGAAAGAACAACTTGTTCTCCCGACCATAATATTCCCACGTTAAATCAAGATAAGCCTATTGCCGACCCGGTTTCCCGCAATCAAGTAGAGACTCTCGCCACCAATGCCAGCGAGTTCGGTTTAGCTCATTATGGACTGGGAAATGAAAAAAACGGAATCATTCACGTTATCGGACCAGAATATGGGTTGACTCAACCAGGAATGACCATCGTTTGCGGAGACAGCCACACTTCGACCCACGGGGCTTTTGGAGCCGTCGCTTTCGGTATTGGCACGAGCGAAGTTGCTATGGTATTGGCATCCCAATGTATTTTACAGCCCAAACCTAAAACAATGCGCATAAATATCGAAGGAAAACTTTCTCCCGGAGTCACAGCTAAAGACATCGCTTTATTTATCATTTCTCGAATGACGACAGGAGGAGCTACCGGATATTTTGTGGAATATGCAGGAGAAGCAATCCGCTCGCTCAGTATGGAAGAAAGAATGACAGTCTGTAACCTCAGTATCGAAATGGGAGCTCGCGGAGGTCTGATTGCTCCCGACGAAACGACATTCGGTTATATAAAGGATAAAGAATTCGCACCCAAGGGAAAAGATTGGGACAAAGCCCTCGCCTATTGGAAAACTCTATATAGTGATAAAGATGCTACATTCGATAAGGAAGTGACATTTAATGCGGCAGAAATCTCCCCGCGCATTACCTATGGGACAAATCCCGGAATGGGAATCGCTATCGACGAAAGAATACCATTGGAAGAATCGATCGAAGACAGTGGAAAAATTTCGTTTCGCCGGGCATTGAGTTACATGGGTTTCTCTGCCGGAGAGCTTCTAATAGGGAAAAAAATCGACTATGTTTTTTTAGGAAGCTGTACAAACGGCCGTATTGAGGATTTCAGAGCTTTTGCCAATTTGGTAAAAGGGCACAAAAAAGCTAATCATATAATTGCTTGGCTCGTACCGGGGTCACAAGCCGTGTTGCGACAAATCAAGGAAGAGGGCATCGATCTTATCTTGTCGGAAGCAGGATTCGAAATACGTCAACCCGGTTGTTCGGCTTGCTTAGCCATGAACGAAGATAAAGTCCCCCTGGGAAAATATGCTGTATCGACCTCTAATCGGAACTTTGAAGGTAGACAGGGTCCCGGAGCGCGGACTATACTTGCCGGACCTTTGGTAGCCGCTGCGACAGCAATTACAGGAGAGATAACCGATCCCAGAAAATTTTTATAACTTTGTATGACTATGATAAAAAAAATCGACATCATAACATCGACATGTATTCCTCTTCCCCAAGAGAATGTAGATACCGATCAAATTATCCCAGCTCGTTTTCTAAAAGCCGTTTCTCGGGAAGGTTTCGGAGAAAACCTGTTCCGCGATTGGCGCTTCGATAAAACAGGGCAACCTATTCGAGATTTTATTCTTAACAACCCGCTTTACTCCGGCTCCATTTTAGTAGCTGGGAAAAACTTCGGTAGCGGTTCCAGCCGTGAACATGCTGCTTGGGCTATTGCCGGATATGGATTCCAAGTAGTAGTATCTAGTTTTTTTGCCGATATTTTCAAGAACAATGCACTTAACAACGGAGTACTTCCGGTAATTGTCTCAGAGCAATTTCTTACCAGTTTATTCAAACATATTTTTTCGAACCCACAATCGACCGTTACAGTCAATTTGAAAGAGCAAACCATTACAGACGACACAAGCGGAGAATCGGAACATTTCGAAATAAATCCTTACAAAAAGAACTGTTTGCTCAACGGATATGACGACATCGATTATCTACTGAGCAAAAAACAAGAAATAGAAAACTGGGAAGAAAAACATTCATAATGAAATCGAGAAGTACTATGGTTGTAGAAATTATGGATACTACTCTGCGAGACGGAGAACAAACGTCGGGGGTATCGTTCGCCCGACAGGAAAAATTGAGTATCGCTCGCTTACTTTTAGAAGACCTAAAAATTCCTCGCATCGAAATTGCCTCGGCAAGAGTTTCCACCGGAGAATACGAAATGGCGAAACAATTATGCGAATGGGCCGAGAAACGAGGACACATCGACAAAATCGAGATATTGGGATTTCTCGATAAAGGAGCTTCTATCGAATGGATTCGTTCTTGTGGAGCCAAAGTGATGAATTTGCTCTGCAAAGGATCGGAAAAACATTGTACCTTCCAACTTCAAAAAACGGTACAAGAACACGTCGAAGATATCAAACAAACTATTAAGAAAGCGAAAGAAGTCGGGCTGAAAATCAATCTCTATTTGGAAGATTGGTCCAACGGGATACAACATTCCCCTCAATACGTTTTTCATTTAATGGATGCTTTAAAAAATGAAGCTGTGGAAAGGTTCATGTTGCCCGACACATTAGGTATCTTGAATCCTCTTCAAACGCTAAAATTTTGCAGAGCCATGCGCAAGCGTTACCCCGACTTACGATTCGACTTTCATGCTCATAACGATTACGATCTGGCGACTGCCAACACTTTCGCTGCAACTCTAACCGGAATACAAGGCGTGCATTGTACCGTAAACGGGCTGGGCGAAAGAGCAGGAAATGCACCCCTCACCAGTGTTGTAGCCGTGTTGCATGATCACGTAAAAGCAACAACCGGAATTACCGAAAACATGGTAAACAAAGTGAGTCGTATCGTTGAATCCTATTCGGGAATACGAGTCGCAGCCAATAAACCTATTATTGGAGAATCCGTATTTACTCAATGTGCGGGAGTTCATGCCGACGGAGATAATAAGAACAATCTTTATTACAATGATTTATTACCCGAACGATTCGGGAGGAAACGCGAATATGCACTTGGCAAGACTTCCGGGAGAGCTAATATCCGTAAAAATCTCGAATCGCTAGGTATAGAACTCGATGACGAATCCATCAAGAGAGTAACTCAGAGAGTGGTCGAGTTAAGTGATAAGAAAGAAATGGTTACCCCAGAAGATCTTCCCTATATCATTTCAGACGTATTAAAACACGAAACCATAGCTCAGCACGTCAAGGTAATAAATTATACTTTAAACCTTTCTCAGGGATTAAAGCCAGTAGCAATCATTGCCATCGAAGTAAACGGAAAAACATACGAAGGAGCGTCTACCGGCGACGGACAATACGACGCATTCGTAAAAGCCATACGGAAGATATACAAAGAACAACTCGGACGAACGTTCCCGTCGTTGACAAACTATACAGTAAACATACCTCCCGGCGGACACACCGATGCATTGGTACAAACCGTTATCTCATGGGATTATAATGGAAATATTTTGAAAACACAGGGATTGGACGCCGACCAAATGGAAGCCGCCATACAAGCCACAATCAAAATGCTTAACTTAATAGAAGATAAAGAGCTGAATATACAAAACAATTAAATAGAAAGAATATGAAATTACATATCGCAGTATTGCCCGGCGACGGAATTGGACCAGAAGTCGTGGAACAGGCTTTGAACGTAACGAAAGCCGTTTGTGAAAAATTCGGACATTCTCTGGAATATCAAACAGCCCCGGTAGGAGCTTGCGCCATAGAAGAAACCGGATTGCCCTACCCCGACTCTACACATGAATTATGTATGCGCTCCGATGCCGTTTTGTTTGGAGCCATAGGTTCGCCCCAATACGACAATAACCCCAATGCTACCGTACGCCCTGAACAAGGATTACTTGCCATGCGGAAAAAGCTCGGACTATTCGCAAATATTCGTCCCATAACCACCTTTCCCGGATTGATTCATAAATCGCCCCTCCGTTCCGATATTATCGACGGCGCAGACTTTATGTGTATCCGAGAATTAACGGGAGGACTATATTTCGGGCGACCGCAAGGCCGTAGTGAAGACGGGAACATAGCCTATGATACCTGTATATACAGTCGGGAAGAAATTGTACGAATTGTCCAATTGGCATATGAATACGCCATGAAACGGCGTAAAAAAGTTACAATGGTCGATAAAGCGAATATATTGGCGACCTCCCGACTATGGAGAGAAATCACGCAAGAAATAGCATCGGAGTATCCAGAAGTCGAAACCGAATTTTTATTCGTCGATAACGCTGCCATGCGCATGATTCAATGTCCCAAAAGTTTCGATGTCGTCGTTACCGAAAATATGTTTGGCGATATACTCACCGACGAAGGTTCCGTTATCACAGGTTCCTTAGGTATGCTGCCATCGGCATCGATTGGCCTGCATACTTCTGTATTCGAACCTATACACGGTTCCTATCCTCAGGCAGCGGGGAAAAATATAGCTAACCCGTTGGCGACCATATTGTCGGCGGCTATGATGTTCGAATATGCATTTGGGTTGAAAGAAGAAGCCTTATCGATTCAAACGGCCGTATCCGAATCGATGAATGCCGGAATCGTGACCGAAGACATCGCCGGCACAAGTACGAAATCCTACCATACCGACGACGTAGGCGAATGGATTGTCCAATGGATAAAAAGCCACTGATCAAAGCAATAATAAAGCGGATAGTATTCAAAATTTACTATCCGCTTTTTTGCTACTTCCTTATCTAATTATCTATTGAGCCGAACCAGAAAATACGACAATTCTATTCCAATTATTATTTTTCGGATATAATTGAGAATCACTACCATTAGCAATAATCTGTATTCGTTTTCTATCTATATTGTATTTCTCGGTCAATAATTTGACAACAGACTCTGCACGACGCTGGCTCAATTGTTTATTATACTCGGGTGTTCCGGTTGCTTTATCGGCATACCCTATTACCGAGATATTACAAGATGGATTGCTTTTCATCCATTGTGCTATGTTATAAACATTTACCATTTCTTCATTAGAAACAACAGCGCTATTGATCGTAAAGCGTACTACACCCGTCAACTCTTGGCTACAAGCAGCTGGCTCTATTACAGTTACCTCCTCGACAACCGCTTCTGGGCATGGAGGACATTCCACAACTCTTGACTCACACTCGTTCAATTGAGCCCTCAATGCATTAACCCTGTTATTCAAATCGCCGATAACCATTTGATCGGCATAAGCATCGTATGCCTTAAATCGGTCTTTGCCGAATTTAATAGAAAAACCTCCGATTGCCGAAATAACACTTTCGACTTCTGTTCCTTCAACAATTCCATTAAAATGATCGCCAATTAAATTACCTCGTCCCTCCAAGAAGAAATCGACATAATGCGACAATCTGAAATTCAGCTTAATACCGGCTGTTATAGGGAAAGCATACGTTTTATTATTATATGGAGTATTATGGAATGAATAAATACCACCGGCTCCGGCAAAAGGTATGATAGAAAATACACGATCCTCGTTATAACCGTGGAAAGTATTAAACATATTCCACATGATATCGCCGTAAACCGCAGCATAACGCATATGTGTCATCACTCCTTCGGCAAGCGGCCAATTGGTATGTAAAGCACCTCCCATCGCAGATAACCGGAATCCCAAATACGGGCTGATCCATTTACCGATAGCAAAGTCCATAGCCAGCGTATATTGGGCATCTCCTACATGTTCGGTCAAAAAAGTTTGACCTCCGGCTCCTATCGAAATAAACCAGTTATTTTTATGACTATCAGAATAATACCGAGGCTTGGTAGGTACAACCTCTGTTACCGAAACATCTTCTTCAACAATAATCGCTTGAGCTCCTGCCGATTCGGAATAACAGAAAAGCGAAGTTGTAGCTATGGCTACCGCTAAATAAAAGAAATTTGTTTTCATTTTAATTTGTTTTAGTTATACAATTTTGCAATTACATTTCAAAAAAAACAGGAGCATAAGTCAAACGCTATTATCCGTTTTTGTAAATTAAAACAAACAGATAAAAGAATGTGTTCACCAACCGTCGAAAAAAGAGATAGTAAAATTCTATATTATTTAGGCTATATAAGCTTCTTATAAAAAATGAAAACAGGTTATACCGGTTGGTAATAAATTATTAAATTTGCACATACCGATGAATGCGAAACTTTTACCCATCGAATAACAGAGGTAATATTTATGAAACGAAATAAAAAAAATTCTGATTTTTTCTCGAAAAAACGCTCCAAATACAAACTCACATTTTTCAACGAAAGCTCTCTTGAAGATGTATGGACTATTTGTTTTTCCCGATTTGGAGCCATAATGACCGCCATTCTTCTCATTGGTTTGATTGTCGTAGCTATACTCTCTGTAATCGTAGGTACACCTGTAAAAAATTTATTACCCGGATATTTGAAAACAGAAGAACGAATCGAAATGGTTGATAAAATCCTTAGAGTCGATTCTTTGGCGGCAGAAGTACAGCGTCGCGACGCATATATAAAAAATCTTGCTTCCATACTTACCGGTGAAATAAAAATAGATTCTATCGGACAACAAGCCGACAGTCTGCTTTCCACAACGACAGATACTCTTCTACCGGAATCCAAACTGATGGCAAACTATATCAAGCAATACGAACAAGAAGAAAAATACACGCTAAATGTTTTTACCCCGACTACTCCTATCGACGGAAAACTGTTTTACCCGCCGCTAAAAGGCAAAATAATCAAAGCCTATAACCCCAAAGAAGGTCATTTCGGTATCGACATACAATGCCCCAGAAATACAGCTGTTTCTGCCGTCCTCGATGGCACGATTGTTTCCGCCGGTTATACAATCGATTATGGATATGTCATATATATACAGCACAGCAATAATTACCTGTCGGTCTATAAATATAATTCGGGGATTCTTAAAAACATAGGAGATAAAGTATCGGGAGGTGAAAAAATAGCCGTGACCGGGTGGGAAGATGGTAAATCCTCAAAACAATCATGTGTGGCCGAATTTCAATTGTGGCACATGGGTCAGTCGTTAGACCCGGAAAAATATATCACTTTCTAATCCCGATTCATTAAAGATACACTTTATTTTATACCTTTGTAAAGTTAAAATTGAGATTTGACCTCTTAAACCGAATGAAAAAGCAATTAGCAATATTAGGCTCTACCGGATCGATTGGAACTCAAACATTAGAAGTTGTCGCCGAATATCCCGACTTATTCGAGGTATACACATTAACAGCGAATAATAACGTCGACTTGCTGATAGAACAGGCCAAACATTTTAATCCCGATTCGGTAGTAATAGCCAACGAAGCTCATTATAACAAGCTGAAAGAAGCTCTGAAAGATTTCCCTATAAAAATATATGCGGGAGAAAATGCCATTTCTGAAATCGTAGAGGCAGCGCCCATCGATATAGTAGTCACGGCAATGGTAGGATATTCGGGGTTAAAACCTACTATACGAGCTATCGAAGCTCATAAGACCATTGCTTTGGCCAATAAAGAAACATTGGTAGTTGCCGGGGATCTCATCAAACGTCTTGCTCTCGAATACCGGACACCTATCATTCCTGTCGATTCGGAGCACTCTGCTATTTTCCAGTGCTTAGTTGGCGAAGGAGATAATCCTATCGAGAAAATCATTTTAACGGCATCCGGCGGACCATTCCGAAAATTCACGGCAGAACAGATGGCGCATGTTACCAAAAGCGATGCTTTAAAACACCCCAAGTGGCACATGGGACATAAAATTACCATAGACTCTGCAACGCTTATGAACAAAGGCTTTGAAATGATCGAAGCCAAATGGCTGTTCGACGTATCCCCTCAAAACATAGAAATCGCCGTACACCCGCAATCTGTCGTACACTCTATGGTTCAATTCAAAGACGGATCTGTTAAAGCCCAACTGGGAACCCAAGATATGAGACTCCCCATTCGATACGCCTTGTCCTACCCTGCTCGTTTGGAAAGCTCGGCTCCGAAATTGACACTCGAACAATACTCCGAACTCACATTCGAGTATCCCGATTTCGAACGATTTCCTTTGTTACGATATGCATTTGACGCTGTCGCAACAGGTGGGAATATGCCCTGCATTATGAATGCAGCCAACGAAATAGCCGTAGCCGGTTTCCTTAACGACACGATCGCCTACCCCGACATTGCCCGCGTTGTTTCTGAAACAATGGAGCACATAGAATTTATCGAGTCACCCGAATATGAGGATTACGTCCACACAAACAAATTAGCCCGCAATTATGCGACCGAACTTGTTAAATCATATCAATAAAAATAGCATTATTAATGGAAACATTCTTAATAAAAACAGTACAACTACTATTAAGCCTCTCCATATTAGTTATTTTCCACGAATTCGGACATTTTATATTCGCCCGAATGTTCAAGGTTCGGGTTGAAAAATTCTATCTGTTTTTCGATCCGTGGTTCTCTCTTTTCAAATTCAAACCTAAAAATAGCTATACCGAATATGGAATCGGCTGGCTACCGTTCGGAGGATATGTGAAGATTTCGGGAATGATCGACGAATCGATGGACAGAGAACAAATGAGCCAGCCGCCCAAACCGTGGGAATTTCGGTCGAAACCGGCATGGCAAAGGCTCCTAATTATGGTAGCGGGCGTTGTATTTAATTTCATTTTGGCCGTCTTCATCTATTCGATGATCGTCTACACATGGGGAACATCTTATATACCGTTCAAAAACGCTTACGCTGGCATGGAATACTGTGAGTCGGCAAGAAACATAGGATTCCAAAACGGAGATATTCCTCTCTCAGCCGACGGTGTCGATTTGAATTACATGTCGAGCGAGACCCTTCAAAAAATAGTAGATGCCAAAGAGGTGAAAGTTTTGCGAGATAACGATACAGTAACCATCGAAATACCCAAAAACTTTATGTTGCGATTGATCGATAAAGAAGAACTGTTCGCATTATACCGTATTCCTTCTGTCGTGTTCGAAGCCTCCCCGAATACCGGGGCAGCACGAGCCGGTCTGCAAAAGGGAGACCATATAGAATCGATCGATGGAGAAAAGGCATCATCGCTAAATGAAATGCACAAAATACTGGAATCCAAACCTAACACCAGCGTGTCGGTTGTCTACTCCCGAGGCTCAGAAGTGAAAACGACAGAAATCATGACAGATTCTTTGGGACGATTAGGCATAGCCATTGCTCCTTTGAGCGATAGTTATGCAATAGTCACAGAACATTATGGATTCTGGGAATCTTTTCCCAAAGGGATAGAATTGGGAGTGGACAAATTGAAGAGCTACGTGAGTAGTATGAAATATGTATTCACCAAAGAAGGAGCTCAAAGTTTAGGCGGATTTGGAGCTATCGGAAGTATATTTCCGGCAACATGGGACTGGGAGGCTTTTTGGAGCATGACGGCATTTCTCTCGGTCATATTAGCCTTCATGAATATTTTACCTATTCCTGCTCTTGACGGAGGATATGTCTTATTCCTACTATACGAAGTGATTACAAGAAGGAAACCGAACGATAAATTTATGGAATACGCACAAATGGGAGGCATGCTCTTCCTATTTGCATTATTGATTTATGCTAATGGAAACGATATATTCCGATTTTTCTTTAAGTAACAGACTATGGACTACATTAAAATAACATTAAAACCGGGGAAAGAAGACTCGTTCCACAGATTCCACCCATGGGTATTCTCAGGAGCGATATATCGCTTTGAGAAACAACCGGAAGAAGGAGATATCGTCAAGGTAACAGACCATCAAGGAAATTTTATTGGTATAGGCCAATACCAAATCGGTAGTATTGCCGTTCGTATATTGACTTTTAAACAGGAAGAAATAAACGAGCAATTCTACTTCAAAAGATTGCAAGAGGCATATAATGTGCGATTAAGTCTTGGTCTCCTTAACGGAGAGTATAACAATACCTGCCGATTGGTGCATGGAGAAGGAGACAATTTACCGGGGCTTATCATCGACTTATATAATAAAACGGCTGTCATGCAAGCTCATACACCGGGCATGCATTACGCCCGTCATCAAATAGCCCAAGCGTTGAAATCGGTTTTGGGAAATGCGATAGACAACATCTACTACAAATCGGAAACTACTCTCCCCTATAAAGCAGAACTTGATGCAGAAAACGAATATCTGTTGGGGGGCGACGCTCCTAACATCGCCACGGAAAACGGACTGAAATTTTATGTCGATTGGGTTCGTGGGCAAAAGACCGGGTTCTTCATCGACCAACGGGAAAACCGGGCCTTGCTCGAACGCTACGCTTACGGACGATCGGTTTTAAACATGTTCTGCTATACCGGTGGTTTCTCTTTTTACGCCATGCGGGGTAATGCCAAATTGGTACATTCGGTCGACAGCTCTTCGAAAGCTATCGATCTGACCTGCAAAAATGTAGAGTTGAACTTTCCCGGAGATAACAGGCATCAAGCATTTGCCGAAGATGCGTTCAAATTTTTGGATACTATGGGAGATCAATATGATTTAATTATTCTCGATCCGCCGGCATTTGCAAAACATAAAAAAGTATTGAATAATGCTTTGCAAGGTTATCGAAAACTGAATGCAAAAGCATTCGAAAAAATTCGTCCGGGAGGAATATTATTCACATTCTCTTGTTCGCAAGTAGTAAGTAAAGAAAATTTCAGATTGGCTGTTTTCAGTGCCGCAGCACAATCGGGACGCAATGTCCGCATTTTACACCAACTGACTCAACCCGCCGACCACCCGGTTAATATCTATCACCCGGAAGGTGAATATTTGAAAGGGTTAGTCTTGTATGTAGAATAAACCAAATTTCAAAAAATCACGTTATATGAAAAAAATTGTTTGTACAATGGCTTCATTGCTTATCTTAGCATCTTGTGCTACCAAACAGGAAAAAGACGACTTCGATTACACCGTAGAATCGTTTGCCGATCTTGAAATCCTGCGTTACAAAGTTCCCGGATTCGAGGAATTATCTTTAAAACAAAAAGAATTGGTTTATTACCTCTCCGAAGCTGCGGCATACGGCCGGGATATACTTTATGACCAAAACGGAAAATGGAACTTGGCCATTCGCCGCACTCTCGAAGCAATCTATCAAAACTATACCGGAGACCGCGAAAGTCAGGATTTCAAAAATTTTGAAGTTTATCTGAAACGGGTGTGGTTTTCAAATGGAATTCACCATCACTACGGCTGTGACAAATTTGTTCCCGAATTTTCACAAGAATTTTTTACCGAAGCTGTTAAATCGCTCGACCCTAAAACACTTCCTCTAACTACTGGTGCAAGTGTAGACGATCTACTCAATACATTGACTCCTGTTATTTTCGATCCCTCGGTCATGCCCAAACGAGTAAATCAAGCTGCCGGTGAAGACCTCATCGTCACCTCAGCATGCAATTATTACGATGGTGTGACTCAGGCCGAGGCAGAAGCGTTTTACAACAAAATGAAAAATCCCAAAGACGAAACTCCTATCTCGTACGGACTGAATAGTCGTTTAGTAAAACGTGACGGAAAAATCGTAGAAGAAACCTATAAAGTGGGCGGACTCTATACCGAAGCTATCGAGAAGATTGTATATTGGCTCGAAAAAGCTGCCGGCGTAGCAGAAAACGAACAACAGAAAGAAGTCATCGAGAAACTCATCGATTATTACCAAACCGGTGATTTGGAACAATTCGACGAATATGCCATTCTCTGGGTAAAAGATCTCGATTCCCAAGTAGATTTTGTCAACGGTTTTACCGAAACTTACGGCGATCCATTGGGTATGAAAGCGAGCTGGGAATCTATCGTCAACTTTAAAAATCTCGAAGCATCGGAACGGACTCATACGATCAGCGATAACGCTCAATGGTTCGAAGACAATTCTCCGGTGGATTCTCGATTCAAAAAAGATAAAGTAAAAGGTGTTTCAGCCAAAGTAATCACAGCGGCAATGTTAGCCGGAGACTGTTACCCCTCCACCCCCATAGGTATCAATTTACCCAACTCTAACTGGATTCGCCACATTCACGGATCAAAATCGGTAACGATCGAAAACATTACCGAGGCTTACGAGAAAGCCGCGCAAGGTAACGGATTCAACGATGAGTTCGTATGGAGCGATACCGAACGAAATTTGATGAATAACTACCTCTTCCAAGCCGACAACCTTCACACCGATTTACACGAATGCTTGGGACATGGCTCCGGTAAATTGTTACCCGGTGTAGATCCCGATGCATTAAAAGCATATAGCTCCACATTGGAAGAAACTCGTGCCGACTTGTTCGCTCTATATTATATGGCCGATCCCAAAATATTGGAATTAGGTCTTCTTCCTTCGGAGGATGCCTACAAAGCAGCTTATTACAAATACATGATGAACGGACTCATGACTCAGCTCACCCGCATAGAACCGGGAAAAAACATAGAAGAGTCGCACATGCGTAATCGCCAATTAATCGCCCGTTGGGCCTACGAACATGGTAAAGCCGACAATGTCGTGGAATTTGCTAAACGTGACGGAAAAACTTACGTTGTCATCAATGATTATGAAAAACTACGGAGTTTGTTCGGTAAATTACTGGCCGAAGTACAACGGATAAAATCGGAAGGTGATTACGAAAGCGGTAAAAACTTAGTCGAGGAGTATGGAGTAATTGTCGACCAAGATTTGCACAATGAGGTATTGGCTCGATATGAAAACCTACACATAGCTCCGTACAAAGGATTTGTAAATCCGGTCTATACACCTATCACCGACGAGAACGGAAATATAACCGACATACAAATCTCCTATAACGAAGGATATGCCGAGCAAATGTTGAGATACTCCAAAGACTATTCTCCTCTGCCTATCTATACGTCTATACCCGTTGTTTGTAAATAATCGATACAACGATACTACCCTCACCCCGATATATGCCAGATATATCGGGGTGCTCTTTTTCTACAAAACATCTTTACTCGCTTATTTTTAATTTGTATCTTGCAACAAATTTCAATTACACATCATGCAACAAAAAATCAAAGACATAAAACTTAAATTCAGACAGGCAATGAACGGGATCGTTTCTCAAAACATGAGAAATCTCGGAGCCAACTACAAAATAAACTTTGGACTAACATTACCCCTGTTAAAAAAAATAGCCGAAGAGATACCGGCGGATGCTCAACTGGCAAATGCTTTGTGGAACGATACCGCCGTGCGTGAATCGATGATGCTGGCGCCTATGCTCTACCCCGCAGATGAATTTAACGAAGATGAAGCAGAAAAGTGGGTCACGAATATGCCCAATATCGAAATTGCCGATATATGCTGTAAAAGCCTGTTCCGCCGACTCCGATTCGCACCTCGAAAAGCACTGTCATGGAGTCTCTCCGACAAGATGATACGACAGTATACCGGATTGCAGTTAGCGACAGCTTGGCTTATCGACCACCACGAAATAAACGACATTTCGATATTCGAGCAGATAGCCGATATCGCACTAAAAAAAGTGGCAGACCCAAATGTCAATTTAGCTTTTCCTGCCGTCAATTATCTCAAACAAGCCGTACATCATGACAAACTTTCTGTCTATATTCTGTCGTATTTAAAAAACTCATTCGAGAACAATGAGTTATACAGTAACTTATTCGATGAATTAAACCAAGAAAAGGAACTGTTCAAAGAATTTTCGAGATACGATTCAAACTGAATTTGTTTTGCTTGTAATACAAAAATAGCTAAATTTGTAACATAGGTTGTTTACCATGCCAGAAGAAAAATCAAAAGAAACTGTAAAACAGTTGTTTATACAATTTTTAGAATCCCGGAATTTACGAAAAACCCCGGAACGGTTTGCTATATTGGAGAAAATATACACGACAACTCAACACTTCGATGTAGAAACTCTATATGAAGCTATGATCCAAAATGGATATAGAGTAAGCAAAGCCACGGTCTATAACACGATAGATCTGTTACTCGAAGCCAACTTAGTGCGCAAACACCAATTCGGGAGTAATCTGGCACAGTATGAACGAGTATATAATGCCAACCATCATCATCTCATCTGTATGAAATGTGGTAAAGTCAGGGAAGTAAAAGATTTGGATTTGATGTCCAATTTGAATACTCGCAAATTCAATAAATTCAATACATCGTACTATACCCTGTATGTCTATGGCATTTGTAGCCGATGTAGCAACAAAAACAAAAAAGATAAAATCGAAAAGAAATAAACCGAATTAAAGTTTACATAACACTCAAATTATGAAAGTCGATGTTCTCTTAGGATTGCAATGGGGCGACGAAGGTAAAGGTAAAGTCGTTGATGTATTGACACCCAATTATGATATAATCACTCGCTTTCAGGGAGGCCCCAATGCCGGCCATACACTGGAATTCAAAGGCGAAAAATATGTTTTACGCTCTATTCCTTCGGGTATTTTTCAAGGAGGGAAAATAAATATCATCGGGAATGGCGTAGTTTTGGATCCTATTCTGTTCAAAGAAGAAGCCGAAAGTTTAGCCGAAAGCGGACACGATCTCACCCAATGCCTCTACATTTCAAAAAAAGCTCACCTGATTTTACCCACACACCGAATTCTCGATGCGGCCTATGAAGCTGCGAAAGGAAGCTCCAAAATCGGAACCACAGGAAAAGGTATCGGACCCACCTATTCCGATAAAATCAGTAGAAACGGTGTTCGCGTAGGCGACATATTCCTCGATTTCAAAAAAATATATACCACGGCAAAAACTAAACACGAAAATATTCTTCGCTCTCTTAATTACGATTACAACATAGACGAGTTGGAACCCAAATGGTTCGAAGCTATCGAATACTTGAAAAGATTTAAAATCATCGACAGCGAACACGTTATCAATCATTACCTGAAAGAAGGAAAATCTATTCTCGCCGAAGGAGCGCAAGGAACGATGCTCGATGTCGATTTCGGTTCTTACCCATTCGTCACGTCATCGAATACCGTATGTGCCGGGGCATGTACCGGATTAGGCGTTGCTCCTAGTAAAATCGGAGAAGTGTATGGTATATTCAAGGCCTATTGTACCCGGGTAGGAAGCGGCCCCTTTCCAACCGAACTATTCGACGAAACCGGAAAGAAAATACGAGACCTCGGCCATGAATACGGTGCTGTGACAGGACGAGAACGACGCTGTGGCTGGATCGATTTGGTGGCCTTGAAATATGCGATTATGATAGATGGAGTAACCAAACTAATCATGATGAAAAGCGATGTTCTCGATTCTTTCGAAACCATTAAAGCCTGTGTCGCTTATCGGATAAATGGAAAAGAAACTACTGAATTCCCCTACTCTATTGAAGAAAATATTGAACCGGTTTATGTAGAACTTCCGGGCTGGAAAACCGATATGACTAAGATTCACACAGAAAAAGAATTTCCCCAGAAGTTCAATGATTATATCGCATTTTTGGAAAAAGAATTACAAGTACCTATCCAAATTGTATCGGTGGGACCGGATCGTGAACAAACGATTATCCTCTCTAATAAATAATAATTAACCTAACCTCTATCTACTATGGCAAAGATTAAACCATTCAAGGGAATACGTCCTCCGAAAGATTTCGTCGAGCAGGTGGCCTCACGGCCTTATGATGTTCTCAATTCAGAAGAAGCGCGCCAAGAAGCCGATGGTAATGAAAAGTCGCTCTACCATATTATTAAACCTGAGATCGATTTCGTTTCCGGTACGGACGAACATAGTCCAGAAGTTTATCAAAAAGCGGTAGAGAACTTTAATATGTTCCAAGAGAAAGGTTGGTTGGTACAAGATAACAAAGAACATTATTACATCTACGCTCAAACCATGAACGGACATACTCAATATGGATTGGTCGTAGGTGCATGCGTCGAAGACTATATGTCGGGAGCAATTAAAAAGCACGAACTTACTCGGCGAGATAAAGAGGAAGACCGTATGAAACATGTGCGTATCAATAATGCTAACATCGAACCGGTATTCTTCGCTTATCCTGATAATACAGAACTCGATGCAATCATCAAACAAGAAACTTCTGTTTCTCCTGAATATGATTTTGTAGCTCCCGATGGATTCGGACACCATTTTTGGGTAATCGACAACGATAAAACGATAGCTCGAATTACAGAACTATTTGCACAAATTCCCAGTTTATATATTGCTGACGGACATCACCGAACGGCTGCTGCCGCCCTAGTGGGGAATGAAAAAGCCCGGCAAAATCCCAATCATCGCGGTGACGAAGAATACAATTATTTCTTAGCAGTCTGCTTCCCTGCATCTCAATTACAGATTATCGATTACAACCGAGTTGTAAAAGACCTGAACGGACTTACCCCTCATGAATTTCTTGAAAAACTAAAAGAAAATTTCATTGTCGAAGAAAAAGGAGTGCAAATATATAAACCGAAAAAGCTACATAATTTTTCTCTATATATAGATGGAAAATGGTATTCCTTAACGGCAAAAGAAGGTACATACGACGATAACGATCCCATAGGAATACTCGATGTAACTATATCTTCCGACCTAATTCTCAGGGATATTTTGGGTATAAAAGATTTACGTTCGGACAAACGAATCGATTTCGTCGGAGGAATCCGGGGACTCGAAGAATTGCAACACAGAGTCGACAGCGGTGAAATGAAAATGGCTTTGGCTCTATATCCGGTATCGATGAAACAACTGATGGACATAGCGGATACGGGTAACATAATGCCACCCAAAACAACATGGTTCGAACCTAAATTAAGATCTGGGCTGATTATTCATAAATTGGAGTGAGAAGGCTGGCCTATTTCCACACTTAGCGGTTCTTTGATATAATATTATTTAACAAAGAACTGCTATATTATTTTTTATCTCATGCAGCAAAAAAGGGTTTGATTACATCTATTTAATGTAGAAGTAACTCAGGCCGAGTAAATCGGTATGAATGAAAAAGAGCTGATAGAAGCTTGTAAAAACAACGACGTTCGAGCGCAGAAGTTACTTTACGAAACTTTTGCTCGCAAAATGATGTCAGTGTGTTTGCGTTATGCCGATAATCGAGAAATGGCAGAAGACTTTTTGCAAGACGGATTTATCAAAGTTTTTTCTTCCATACGGAGTTACAGTTACGAAGGTTCTTTTGAAGGATGGATGCGGCGTATTTTTGTCAATACGGCATTAGAGGCTTTACGCAAAAACGATCTGTTAAGAAACGGAGTCGAGTTAAATGCGTTAGAACCACAGCAAGAGGCCGACTACTCTGCCGTAGAAAAAATCTCGGCCGATGAATTGATGGAACTCATCGCGCAACTACCTCCGGGCTTTCGGACGGTTTTCAATATGTTTGCTATCGAAGGCTATTCACATAGAGAAATAGCCGAGACTTTAAACATCAATGAAAGTACTTCGAGATCGCAGTATACACGGGCAAAAAGATTGCTGCAAAAATGGATTAAAGAATTAAAGTAAACAGGTATTGATAACAATCTATTAATGATAGACGATCAGAATTTCGAAAAAGCAATACGCACCAAACTGGTACAACATGAATCCGATGTTCCGGATGCCATGTGGTCGGGTATTGAGTCGAGATTGCTTAAAAGAGTACCCAATAAAGTACCCCTCTATCGTCGTATCATGTGGTATTCGGCCGCTGCAATCGTTATGGGTGTTATCGTTACGGTGGCTTTATGGCAATATCCGGATAAAGAAATATCCGCACCTCTCGCTGTTAATGAGGATTACACAGCTCCCACAATAACACAACCTTCTATTTCAAATCTTCATTCAAGTATTGAATCTCCTTCGGTAGAGACACCCAAATTTTTACCGGTTTCATCGCCTCAGTCTCAGAGTCAAACAAAGCAAGAAACTCAAACTGACTCAAAAATTGAAATCGTCGAAACGAATAAAATGAATGAATCTCAAGTAGAAAACAGATCTAACAATACGAAATCAGAACAATACGATTCACAATCCTATCGGAAAAAGTTAGAAGATTTCGAAAATGACGGCAAAAAACTGAAAGAGGCCGATCTTGCAATTACCGAATCGATGAAAAAGGGTAAAAGCAATGGGCTAAAATTCGGACTTATGGCATCCAATGCGACCTCTGGAAACAGTAAGAATCCGGCAAAAGCTATTCGCACGAGAAATCCGCTAATGATGATGTCGGCAAGAAGGAATCCAGTTTATGAATTTGACCACAAGATGCCATTATCTGTGGGAGCCACAGTTTCCAAAAGTTTGGCAAAAAATTGGGAGTTAGAATCAGGTATAATATACACTTATTTATACTCCAAATATCATTCAACCAACGGAAACGGTAGTCAAGAATTACATTATTTAGGTATTCCCATAGATATTATATATCGATTTGCCCGAGTGAAACGAGCATCTTTTTATGCTTCTGCGGGAGGAAAGGTTGATTTTTACCTTACCGGACAACAGAAAGACGAAGGACACGACGAAGGAATTTCCGGGTCTGGGTATAAAAAGCTCGAACATGAAAATGTACAATTCTCTGTACAGGCCAAATTGGGAGCGGCTCTCACACTGTATAAGCAAACGGAACTTTATTTGGAGCCCCATATCGCATATTATATCGAGAATAATTCGAGTATACACAATATATGGAAAGATAAACCTTTCAACTTTGGATTAACGTTGGGAATAAGAACTGGCTTTTAAACGAACAACATTTATAAACTAAGAACAAAAAAATAATGAACACATTGAAACTTGTATCTATTCTAATTTTGCTCTGTGGCGTTTTATCATTTTCCGGCTGTTTAGGCGACGGCGGAAATACCTTATCTGTATACTCTACGGGCAGTATCTATAAAACTTCGACAGGAACTTCCTATATGTTTATAGACCGAGCCGGTATATCTGCGACAAGCGCAGAATTACAAGGTGAAAGGTTAGAAGTAGGCGACAGAATATTAGCTACCACGACCATCGATTTCGATAATCAGGGAACCCAATTGGCGCAAGGTATATACAATGCCACGATTGCAGGGGTACATAAATTCGATTGTAAAAACTATACATTCGACAATTCTATATCCTCTTTCGCTAGTGACACATTGCCCACACTATATGGTGTAGAACCTTTCCTAAGCTATCGCAAAGACGACACGATATTGACTTTTGCATATGTCAAACATGATGTAGAAAATGGTGACCCGAGTTCTTTGAAGCTAGTCCAACCTAAATTATACAATCCAGAAGCTAAAACAGATACACTCTTTCTCATATATGAAAAAGGGAATATCAAAGATAGCAAAAGCTCGGACTATATTTCTTTCAAATTACCTCAATATCCGAGTGACACAGATATTAACGTCGTTGTAAGATACAATGCCGAAAGTTCCAATTTATCGACCAATAACGGCGACGGAACCAGTAAACTATTTTCTATAACATATAACAGACCTTCGACACTAAACTAATTCTATAAAGAACTTTTATTTTTGATGTTTATAATTTCAGACGGGGTGTCCGTGAGGATACCTCTTTCTTTTTATAAAAATGGAAGCATTTCTATCGATTTCACCCATTGCAATAATTACAAAATAATACTATCTTTGTCTCCTTATAATACTCATAAAAAACGATGAAAAAACTTTTTTTCTTTGCTATCGCCCTGCTATGGACAGGGTTCAGCTCTTTCTCGAAAACTCTTTCTTTGCAAGGAGAGTTTATAAATCCCTCGCACCGATATATTCAATACATAGGCCGTATTAGTCATAAAACTCCGGATGCTATTCGTTTCAATTATCCCGGAGTTCAAATACGGGCTTCATTCCGGGGTACATCTCTAAAAATGTATGCCAAGCCCATGAGTGGATTTTTTATGGTAAAGATCGACAACGCTGCCCCTTTCAAAATTTCATTCAATTCCCCCTCCGACTCGATCGTTACCCTTGCCACAGCACTAAACGATACGGTTCATACTGCGACTATCATGAATGTAATAGAGGCTTTCCATCGTCAACCGGAATTCAAAGGCTTTTTGCTTGACAAAGGGAAAAACTTGGTATCCCCGCCAAACCTTCCACAACGCAAAATAGAATTTATCGGTAATTCCATCACATGTGGATATGGAATAGAGAGTGTTGAAGCCTCCGATCCCTTTACCGAAGAAACGGAAAATCACTATTACACCTACGCTGCAATCACTGCCCGAAACCTCCATGCCCAACATTTTGTGATAGCTCGCAGTGGAATAGGTATCTACCGAAATTATAACGGGCCACGTGAAGGCAGTCCAGATTGTATGCCTGCCATGTATAATCAAACTCTTTTCAATGATTCCTCCGAAATTTGGGACTTCTCCCGATATATCCCAGACGTCGTATGCATAAACCTCGGTACAAACGATACCAGCACGCCCGGTTATGATACGGATCGTTTGTATAATGCCTATCTCGCTTTCCATAAAACAGTACGCAATAATTATCCAAAAGCCAAAATCGTGTGGCTTACAGGCTGTATGCTTCATGGTGAGTCGTTGTCTTTGGTTAAAAATACGCTCGACCGACTCTCCGATACACTTCACAAAGCCGGAGACCTCGAAGTATATCGTTTCGATATGACTCCCCAAACCGGAGAATTAGGATACGGAGCAAGCTGGCATCCCAGCCTTTTACAACAACAACGAATGGCTGACGAACTGACTCCATTTCTCCGTAAGTTAATGAGCTGGACAGACTAACCATCTTCAACAAAAAACATTACGGAAAGCGGGCTTAAAATAAATTCGTTTTATTTTGAGCCAAGCCATATTCTGTAAAAGTCAAATATAAAAAAGCCCAGAAAGATTGAGTTCTTTCTGGGCTTTTTTATATGTTGGGTAGAACTATCTTAACGAAACAAATCCGTGTGGTCTGCGATATACCAATCGTACATCTTTTGTACCCCCTCCTCTATCTCGATTTTATGATGCCACCCCAAAGCATGTAGTTTGGAAACATCGGTCAATTTACGCATGGTCCCGTCCGGTTTATCGGCATTGAACCGAATCTCTCCTTCATAACCGACAACTTCCCGTATCCGATGAGCCAAAGCAGCTATGGTTATTTCTTTACCTGTTCCGATATTGATATGGCAATTCCTTACTTCCGGGTTATCACCTTTCACATCAGAGAAATCGACATGTTCGAGAATATATACCGAAGCATCGGCCATCTCCTCGCTCCACAAAAACTCACGTAACGGTTTCCCGGTCCCCCACAATTCCACATAATCGGGATAAATACCATACTTACCCAACACCGTGAGAATAGCTCCTGTCGTGGCGGTTCCGTCGATACCCTCCACTGGCCGCAACGATAGATCTTTACGAACAGCGCCCCAATCGTCCATCATTAAACATTTTCCCAAATGTATTTTACGAATCATAGCAGGCAACACATGGCTTCGCTCCAAATGGAAATTATCGTTAGGGCCATAGAGGTTAGTAGGCATTACAGCAATATAGTTGGTTCCATATTGCAAATTAAAACTTTCACACATTTTCAAACCGGCAATCTTGGCAATCGCATACGGCTCGTTCGTATATTCCAACGGAGAAGTTAACAATGCATCCTCTTTCATCGGCTGTCGAGCATCACGCGGATAAATGCAAGTACTGCCCAAGAACAACAATTTCTTTACTCCATGTCTGAAACTTTCACCGATGACATTCTGCTGTATTTGCAGGTTTTGATAGATAAAATCTGCCCGATAGATACTGTTTGCCATAATTCCCCCCACATGAGCGGCCGCCAGAATCACATACTCCGGTTGCTCTTCGTCAAAGAATCTCTTCACAGCAACCCCGTCGAGCAAATCCAATTCTTTATGAGAACGACCTATCAAATGGGTGTAACCCTTTTCCTGCAAATTCTTCCAAATAGCCGATCCCACCAATCCGTGATGTCCGGCTACATATATTTTGGCACTCTTTTCCATACCGATTCTTTTCTTATTTAACAATACCCTTTTCCAGATATTCAGCCAAGTTCATGCGAATCTCGTCTCCGGCTCTCTCGACCGCCACTTTCGCCATGTCGGCATCGACCATAATCTTCACCAATTCTTCAAAAGAGGTCTTCATGGGATTCCACCCCAACTCTTTCTTCGCTTTCGTCGGGTCACCCCACAAATTCACCACATCGGTAGGACGATAAAAATCAGGAGAGACCTCGACAATGATCTTTCCGGTCGCCCGATCTATACCCTTTTCATTCTCCCCTTCGCCTACGAAATCCAATTCTATACCTACATGATGGAATGCCAACTGACAAAACTCCCGTACCGAATGCTGTACACCGGTGGCAATCACAAAATCCTCCGGTTTATCATTCTGTAAAATGAGCCACATGCACTCTACATAATCCTTGGCATATCCCCAATCTCGCAACGACGAAAGATTTCCCAAATAGAGCTTCTCTTGTTTCCCTTGTGCAATACGAGCGGCGGCCAATGTAATCTTACGAGTCACGAAAGTCTCCCCCCGACGTTCCGATTCATGGTTAAACAAGATACCCGAACAGCAGAACATATTATAAGCCTCACGATACTCTTTGACAATCCAAAATCCATAGAGCTTGGCCACTGCATAAGGGCTGTACGGGTGGAATGGAGTCTGTTCGTTTTGTGGAACTTGTTCTACCTTACCATACAACTCCGACGTCGAAGCCTGATAAATGCGACAAGTTTCGGCCAAACCACATTGGCGGACGGCTTCAAGAATGCGAAGCACACCGGTGGCATCTACATCGGCTGTAAATTCCGGGGCATCGAATGACACTTGTACATGGCTTTGAGCTGCCAAATTATATATTTCATCGGGCCTTACTTTCCCGACCACCTGAATCAGACTCATCGAGTCTCCTAAATCGGCATAATGCAAATGGAAATGAGGCCGACCTTCCAAATGGGCTATACGTTCACGGTAGTCTACCGAAGACCGACGGATCGTTCCGTGCACTTCATAGCCCTTTTCCAATAAAAATTCTGCAAGAAATGAACCATCTTGCCCGGTAATACCGGTAATTAGCGCTGTTTTCATAACTGTATTTATTCGCTTTTATTGATTATTTCATCTATTTATAATGTCATCATAAAAATATAGCCGAATGCAAAAAACGAGCTTATTCGAGTTCCTTACCGAAGCAATTCCTTCATTTTACAAATATAGCGAAAGGTGATTGCAAAGGCAAACGGAAATCACATTTCCGAATGGGCTATGCCGAACCGTATCCTATATTCTACAAATATAGCGAAAGTCGAAAGCAAAAAAGTTAAGCTCGCTTAGGCCTTTTGATAAGACTCATCTTAGAAGGTGTTTTAAATTTATTGAGAAATAATATTATCATTGCAAGCAGGTATGTTCCGGCCATGTTGAGCCCCTGTCTCGGAATAAATTTAAAACAGCTTCTTATATTCCATAAATATAACAAAAGATAAATGTAGTGTCAAATTTTCAAATTCGGCTCTACCGGCCTACTTCCTCGAATCAATCACTCGGTTTTTCCCGCCAATTTTTTACGTTTTCGCTTGCGATTCCACTCTTGATAAAGCAATTTAGGCAGAGAGTACACAATCATCGAGCAACGCCCTATTTGCTTTTTCGGTTCGCAATAAATTCGGTGCAAAAATTCCAAATGAGCCCGCACCATCCAATAAGGAGCCCTGTTCACATCGGTTCCGCTATAAAATTTGAATGCCGCTCCCACAGCGATCATCACCCCTCGTTTCAAATAGGGTTTTAATTTGCTCATAAATATCTCTTGCTTGGGAGCACCCAATGCAATCCAAATAATCTCGGAGCCATCTTTTTCCAACATCTCGGCAATAGCCGGATAGTCAAACTCTTCAACTCTCTTATAAGGTAATGAGTAAAACCACATGTTTGCAATTCGTGGATCTATCTCCGACAAGTTATTTTGCAGCCCGTTTAAAGTCGCTTGCGTCGTTCCAAGAAAAGCCATTTTATATCGCTTCATATGGACAATATCCATAAAAATCTCGCTTCCGCAATACTGGTGACGTTCTATACCATAAATCCATCGCAAATACAAGGGTACATAACCACTATCACAAATAGAGAACATCGCTCCATCTACAACCTGTCTGTAATCCGGGTCCCGGTTTACCGTACTTAAAATAACCCCGTCCGAGACACATATATATCCCGGCTTCCCCAATAACAACGCTTCGTCGATAGCCTGTAAAACAGCTCGTTTATCAAACTCATACCTGATATTGAAATAATTCTCCATAAAAATTGATATATAAAGTGACTGTCGGAACTCCCCTATCCCGACTATAAAACAATCTTACCCGCTTGTTTGATTTCAGACCGAGCCCATCGATGACTTATTTACTCGGTTTGTAAATGTATTACTCTACTTGAAATATAATCCCTCGTTATTCCCTATCTACTCCACCGTTCCGAATCTTTTTCACACCATTCTCCCCTCCCAAACACGGGAATCACAGAAGCAGAGAAATATTTACTGAAATACAATCTACGACAATATGCCTCTTGCTTACGATTCAAAAGTCCCGGCTTCTCGTAATTTCACTAAGAAGAAAATAGAAAAAATTAAAACTGTACAAATTTTTACATCAACCTTTTCACCCAACAGAATGTACCCTCTTTCACCCAAGCCAATAAGAATGAGCTAATAAACAATATGGGAACAATAACAAAGAAATAGATCCCAAATTGCGACTGATTCACAAAATAGTGTTCCATGAAATAGGGATAAACCATTGCGTCGAACAGATAACAACATAGATACATATCGAGAGACAAAAGCGAAATCTTTGTCAAACTTTTACGCAATACCGGTAATTTGAAATCGGTCTGATAAAACAGCAGAAAAAATGCCAAAGCAATAACCGTTCCAAATACACCCCACGGGCCTCCCGCAATTTGAATAAGCGTATGATTATGTACGAACAATGAATTAAATACAGGATTTATCAGGCACAATAACAAAATCACAATCCACAACTTCCAACTTTCAAACCGTGGTTTATACTCATGAATATAAGAGCCGGCAAAGAAAAATGTCAACGGATAGCACGAAGCCCAGAATCCAGGAACCAAATGTAGCCCATACCGATTCAACAAATCGGGCAATGCCGTCATCGCATACAATGTCAATATCAAAATCTGTTTCTGCCACCGAGTAGGTATTGCTTTATACAACATATTCAAGAACGGTGTCAAGAGGAACAATCCTATCCACATCTCGATATACCATGCATATGGTATAGCCGAAAAATCGAATATCTTCAAAATCCATTTTGCCCAAGTCAAATCCTCTTGTAAATAATATTTACGAAACAAAATCGTAAGGAGCGAAAACAGAAAATAAGAAGCCAGTACCCGAATACAGCCTTTATAATACCGTTTCGATACCGTTTTATTGATATTCAAATAACCGGTCAACAGAAGAAATAACGGAACTCCCGTCATAAATAACGGAATGGACATTGCCTGCAAAAACATCGAAAAGCCTCCAAAATCTGTATTTTTAAATGGAGTATTCAAGACAAAAAAATGGCCTGCTATCACAAATAATATCGCACAGCTTCGAACTAAATCCAGCCCTATTATTCGATTTTGGCACGATTTTTGCCCCCCCTAAATTGTTCTTGCATAATTGTTTCATATTAATTTTTGAAATAGATTATCCCATTTTTGATAAATTACTTCCGACGAATATTCCCGTTTCAGTTTCTCGAAAGCCTTCTCACCCAATCGGGCAATCTCGTCGGGACGGTTCCACAACGATACTACTTTTCGCTCCAAATCATCTAGATTATTAGGCTCGAACAAGTCTCCTATCGCCTGCTCTCCCCGACCGATAATCTCGGTAAAACCACCATGAGCCGGCCCGATAGTAGGTTTACCGTAACAAGCAGCTTCAAGAATAGCCATAGGGAACCCCTCGTAACAGCGACTGGGCATCACGACAAAACGGGAATGACAAATAAAGTCCGAAAGCTCTTCCTGCTGTAAATATCCCATGAACTCGACATTACCGGGAATCTCCATATCGCTTTGTTCCCGCTTAGCCCCGGCAAATCGAAACGGAATAGACGGGTTTCTGCGAGCTACTTCTATCAATAAGTCGTATCCTTTTTCATAACTCAATCGCCCGATGTACGCCACATAATTACCCCCGGTTAAATCATACGAGGCCGGAGCATCGATACCATTCGGAATAACCGTTACCCTTTCGGCTTCATATCCGGCAGCGATCAACTTCTGTCGTTGAAAATCGGTAATGCAAGCAAACGCAGCTACATTCTTTCGATAAGCACCTGTCCAACGGGCATATACATTGCGAAGGGTATATCCAATCGATTTTAATCGACTACATTCGCAGTTATATCGTACACAACTCCACTCATTACCTCGCTCCAAACACACTTCACACGGCAAACCATCACGCATAAATAATCCCGTGGGACAAATCAATCGGAAATTATGTATAGTCATAACGATCGGAACTCCGGCCTTTTTACACTCGAAAAGTGCAGCCGGACTGATAAACGGATACAGATTGTGCACACTCACAATATCGGGACGTTCCCGTCGCAAGGCATCCCGCATACCTCGCACTCCGGACGATGAATAAATCCCCGACAAGAATCCCTTTATCTTCCCAACGGCCGATTCTCTTACCCCCTCGGTTGTCCGGCGATAAAACGCCACCTCATGACCGTGAGACATAAGCATGTCTGCCATCTTATCGACAACAGCCTCTTCCCCGCTATACTTCCCATAATTATTATGGACAATAAGGATTTTCATAATTAATAAGAATATGTAGTCTATCAAGATAGAAATAAAATTTTTTCTTTATAAACTTGGCTTATTCTCTCCCAATTAAATAAATCCCTTTCCTTAAAATTATTTTCACCCATTTGATAAATCATATTTTGATGAGTATACAAATAATCAAATTTTTCTACCAAATCCTTTTGAGAAGTATATATATAACCATTTACACCATTTTGTATTATATCATTGGCTATTCCAACGGGGGTTGAAATAACACATCGTCCTAATACAAAAGGTTCAACAATACTCTGTCCAAAAGTCTCACTATTGCTCGAAACTATTCCTATATTACTTTTCAAGTACAATAATCGTACATCTTCCTTACAAAGTAAACCCGGGAACTCCACTCGATTTGAAATACCTAATCTTTCTGTTAAACCTTTCATTTCACTCAATAAATCACCAGCCCCAGGAAGTACTAACTTTGAATCATTATCATTTGTCCGCCTGATATGCTCTGCAAAAGCCCGAATAATGATATCTTGATTTTTACCATGTCTAAACTGAGCAGGAAAAATCATTTGCAAACCATTTTGAGGTAACGGACAATAATTTCCTGAGAAAAAAGAAGTAGATACTCCTAACGGCAATAATTCAATTTTATAAGACAATAGCTTAAATTTTTTACGCAAATAGCCACTCATGCAAATTACTTTATCCGCAAAACACAATAATCCCAATCCAATTATTACTTGTGCTACATAAGATTTCAATAAATGATTATGACGAAATCCATGTAGAGTATATATAATTCGAATTTTTTGCTTAAAGCATAATTTGAATTTAACATAAGCCATCAATGCTAACTGCCAATTATTTTGTACATGAACAACTCGTATCTTATTCTTAACCATTATATCAATTAAAGAAATCGCTAATTCCTTAAATTTTTCATGTCTGTCTAGACCATCAATCCGAAAGATCGGAATAGCCTCTATTTTTATTTTCTCCGACAATCCAGATTCTTGTTCATTTTCTCCGGCAACAGCACATACTTCAATACCATATCGATAAAGCGCTATCAACTCATCGGCCAAAAGCGTACTTAACCCTATTTTAAAATCTGATGCAAAGAACAGCAACTTACTCATAATCATTATTTATAATTTGCTCCAATAATTTTATATTTTTCTCCCAATTATGTTGTTCTTGTACATATCTATATGCAATCAAAGTTTTTTGACGTATTTCTTGACTATTATTAGCAATATATTTTATAGCGTCCTCACATTCCTGATAATTATGATACGTTAAATAAGCATCTTTAATTGAAGAAAAAGGATACATATTATGGTCCAAACCCAATACTATTTTTTTATACGCAAATGCGTCTAACACTTTATTCAAAATTCCACATTCCTTACGAACAGTTGTTATGTATATATCGATAGAATTAAAAAAATCACATAAATTTTCTACTTCACCCAAAAATATTATCCGATTTCTATCAAAATACTCTTTAACTGTATTATCCGCACCTCGGCCTGCAGCTATAACTTTTAACTGAGGATATTTCAATCTTAATTTAGGAAGATAAGATTTTACAAACCAGTCGATTTCAATAAGGGCACCACACCCCCAATAATGTAATATTCCTAAAGTATATCCAAATTGCTTCTCCTTTATACAGTCTTCTGACGGAAGTACGACGCCATTCGTTACTGTATAAAAATTTGCTTTCTTATATTTTCTCTCTAAATATTTTTGATCATGAGAAGATACAACAATAATTTTTTTATATTTTTCAACAATCTTTCTCTCAATAGGTATATATTTTATTAACCGTAATACATCAAATATACAAGATTTTTTAAAAATAGAACTATATTTCCAACTAAACTTTATAGTACTTTTAAATCCTAAGGTTAATGCATCCACCAAAAAAATAGTGTTACAATGTCCCCCTTCCTTCAATAAATTCAACCCGGCAACAATCCCCATTGGTAAAATCCAATCCGATTTATTACACTTCGATAAATTATCTATAATTTCACAATTAGGGATATATCTTACCATCCTATTTGCAATAATAGAAAAGCCCGGAAATTTTATATTAATTGGGTCTATATATACATATAATTTTTTCTTCATACTATCTTTCTTTTTTTATAAGTCCTAACATCATTCCATAAAATCCGAACGGATAAGAAAGTGTCGCCATAGAGTAATTGACCACATTATCGGTATACATCGTAAGAGCAACCCCGACTATGCTACTCCCGGCTACGATAGCGCACATCTTTATAGATACATCGGTATACTTTTGATATACAAAAAAACTATGCACAATAATAGCAAAAACCGCCAACAGATATAATACGACACCTATGATACCACTGTCACAAGACATTTGAACATAATCGTTATGAGGCACTTTCAAGCCTCCAAACACGAAATTACTATACATATAGTTTTGGACACTTCCTATCCCCGAACCCATCAGTTCTTTTCCATCATAAAACCGACTTTGTAAATCTTCCCACATAGCAAAACGAGCGTTACTATTAATATCGTCTTTCGAGATTTCGCCCCGCTGCAACTGTTCGATAGATACATTCTCGCTATCCTTAAACATCTTCTCCCGTACTGAAGGTATAGCAAAAACAGCTACAACAAACAGTACCAATACAACAAAAATTACGGGTAACGATTTCATCTTGTATTTAAAGAAGAAAAATGTCACCAAAGCCAATGTAGTGCCCATAATACTGGTACGAAACACCCACACCAAACAAGGAAGCATAAACAACACGCATAGTAAAAGATTCTTCTTCCTTTCATCGGTATAATAAAAGAGAGCCAAAGAAAACACACACATCGTAATATAGTGTATCGCACTTGCCGTACCATACCAAAATACTCCGGGAAACAAAATCCAATTCAGCATTGGTATTATTAATACCGGTATAGAAATAACCGCCACTAACCGGGCTCCTAATCCGGCTTTGAGAAAAACCTCTTTATCCCGCACTGCCGCCGAAGCAAAAAGCATTATTAACAGAGGATAGAGGTATTTCAAAATTACCCGGAATCCATATCCGGGAGCCGGAGAATAACTCAACCCGATTACTAACCAAACAATATATAACAAATAAAGTACCATGGCCGGACTCCATTGCGGAGATCGCTTACAAATAAACAGGCCCACTATGCAAAAGATCTCTAATACCATTAAGCGAATAGCCATCAAATCTAATGCTCCGGGAGCCGATAGTGCTAATAATCCGGTAGAAAAAGTCAACACCCAAAACATCTCCGGGCCGTCCATCACCATCTTCTGCTCCCGATTTAGCGGGTTGACCATCACTCCCCGTTTCATTGTCAAAAACTTCAATCCCAACAGAGTGATAATAAGAAAATATATGTAGTTGAGTAAATACATATTTACCGCTTAGTAGTTATCAATCTTTTATACAAATCATTAAACAACTGAGAATAGCGTTCGAAACTATACCTATGAACATACCGTATCGCTTTTGATGAATATTTTTGCAACAACTCAGGAGTCGCGATCAGCGATATGATTTTATTTGCCATATCGTCGATTGAACCAACCTCGTGCAACAGCCCGACTTCTCCATCTTGAACAACTTCGGGCAATCCTCCCGTTAGGGAAGCGACCACCACACAACCGTTAGCCATAGCCTCGATAGCCGTCAGTCCAAACCCTTCGCTACGGGAGGGCATCAGTACGATATCCATGCGGCGATACCATTCCGTCAATCTCTCCTGCGGTTGACGACCTGCCCACTCGACATATTCGGTACAATCGAATTCTTGTGCCTGTCGTTGCATTTTCACCCGCAAAGAACCGTCCCCCACAATCACCAATCGGGTATCGGGATATCGCTTTTTCACCTGTGCAAATGCCGGAACAACCCAATCCATACCCTTAATCTCTTCTAATCGGCTGACAACACCTATCGTGATTGGGCGAACAAAGCTCCTATTCTCTCTCACAATAGAAAAGCCAGGAGGCAACGCATTATAAATCGTAAAATGGTTGCGTTTGTTCAAAGGAGTATTCTCATTATACAATCGAGATGTCCCGAAGAAAGATCGCTCGGCCAGCTCGGTAATACATGTAAACGCCCGCACACAATGTCGTTGAATAAAATGTACCAGCCGTAAATTAGGATAGATATCGGCTGCCGTATGTGCCGTGGTAATAATCTGCCGTACACCTAACCATCGTAGCAACAGGATAGGAATAGCCCCCGGCGCCATATATTGCACATGAGCTACATCAGGCTTATACAACTTCAATACCCTGCGTAATCCTTTGTATAAAAAAAGTATTCCCCGCCAACCATTCACTCGCGTTCCGGTAGAACTCAGACAAACCACCTCGCTACCGACTTTTCGAAATCGGACGACCATATCATCGCTATATTCGAAATAGCATGTCGTCACTACCTGATGTCCTCCGGCAACAAGTGCCTGTACGAGATTCAATGTCTGAATCTCCGTTCCTCCGGTTAATAAACAAGGTATGCAAATGAGAATAGTCATTTCAAAGCATCTAAATAAACCCCTATCGTTTCCTTCGCAGTCTTCTCCCAACTAAATTGAGCAGCCCTTTTTATGCCATTTTCCACAAACGGTTCTGTATCTATTGTATTTTGATCCAATCGCCCCATCACGTCTATAAGACTGTCAAATAACGGTTCTGTCAAATATATCGCAGCATTGCCGGCAATTTCATCAAGAGAGCTATTATGACACGTAATTACAGGAACACCACAAGCCATTGCCTCCAATAATGGTAACCCAAATCCTTCATACGAAGATGGGAAAAACATAGCTTCAGCCCCATTATACAACAGAGCCAAATCCCCATCAGATATATTTTTCAAGAAATGAATCCGTGTAGCTACACTACTATTTTTAACCTCTTTCAACAAATTAAGTGGGGGATTACCCCAAACAAGCACTAAATCATGAGATAAAGTTTGCTCTCTCGATAGTGCTATATAACTCCTTACTAAAACATCTGTTCGTTTCCTCTCTGCATTACAAGAAACACTCAAAAAATACGGGCTTGACAATTCAAACTTTGACTGTAACTTGTCTCGTATATTCAATTTATCTTTTTGAGGAAAAAATAAATCGTGTTTTATTCCCCAATAAATTACCGTGATTTTTTCGGGTTCAATTCCCATCGTTTCAACAATATCACGCCTAGATGACTCAGAACAAGTAATAATGTGCTTGCATTGCCGCATAAAAGGAGGAACAATCTGTTTCATCTTTTCATGTCCGAAAGCTTCTTCTTGAATTTTCATAAACAGAGCATCATGCAATGTCACCACACACTTCTCGGGACTATATACATATTCGAAATTATGGGGTATATGCATGATATCATATCCGGTCAGACATTCTTTTATAGGAAACCGAGCCAATAATTTATCTATCTTTTCCCGATGAGGTAAATAGAGATGCTTAGTTTTAAATGGCAATCCGGTATTTCTGCCTCCTATTCCTTTCATATTTTGGGAATAAAGCACCACCTCGAACGGCAAATTCTTTATCCCCGCCAATGCTTGAATCAATTCTAACGTAGTACGCCCTATCCCATTTACTTTACCTGTAACATAATACGGGACAATAGAATTTATATCAATGAGCAGTCGTTTCATACAATTTTATCAATGATTTACAATGTTCTTCTATCGAGATTACCCGTTCGGTAGAAAGATGTGTATTATAATTGGTAAAACTATCGGAGATTTCTTGCATTTTTTCGGCAAGTGCCTCCATATTATTCGGCTCCACCAACCAGCCGTTCACACCGTCCTCGATTTGCATTTCGGCTCCGCCACAACGGGTCGCCAATACCGGTTTTCCCATCGCCAACGACTCGGCGATATTCAAGCCGAATGCTTCTAAGTAAGAAGAAGAAGAAGAAACGTGGTATGAGCGAATCATATCGAACACTTTTTCCGGAGATACTTTCCCATGCCATACCACCCGCTTATCGGCAGCATATCGCCTTTTCAACGAATGCTCATACCTTCGTTCGGACTTGTTTCCTGCTCCACCTATCAAATGCAATTCGGCATTTTCATTATCGAGCCGAGAAAAGGCTTCCAATAAAATATGTAAGCCTTTTACATAACAAATGCGCCCCACATAAAAGAATTTTATCTTACCGTTTATTACCGGAGGAAAATCCGGAACTTCTTTGGGTAACGGTATGCCATGCGGCAAAATCGTGACTTTCTCTTTACTTAATCCATTTCGCTGCATAGCTCCTGATATGGCTTGGCAGGGCGCTATCATTCGAGTGCAATCACTAGCTATCGCATGCCACTCTGCTTGCTTACGTTCGATCGACAATGCTGCTTGCCCGATAGGGGTGACAAACGGGATAAAGGGGAGTTTGGACAAACTCCGCCCAAACGATCGATAGATATTTTGCGGTAACAATCGCATAAACGGATACCAAAACCTTCCACTGCGAATATTCCGCAAACAGCATGCTAAACAATGCTCATGCGAAACGGCAATATGGCATATTTCGTCTTTGCAATCGAGCAACGTTCCAGCCGGACAAACGATGCCGCCATGATGGGCAGTAACAATAACCGGAATATGCAATTCCTTACCGATCTCCACAACCTGTGCTTTATGGCTATGGGCATGAATCACATCGGGACGTATTTGGGCAATCAACGATTCAAGTCGGTCTATTCCATTACTCCCAACCTCATACAACATCGTGCCTTTATAGTCTCTCGTCCCAACAGCACAATCTTTGTTCACAAACGAGATTACTTGCACCGAATATTGCTGTCGTATCATCTCATCAACAATATTTTTTACATAAACCTGTCCTCCACCATATGTGGAAAAGAAGTCACCCGAAGCTATTTGAAGAATTTTCATCCTTAAATTTCTATTTCTTTAACTCCGCACATATTTCTTTAAATAATCGATTAAGATTCAATTTTAGTTGTTCTATTTTTTCTATAGGCTTGAGCGTACACATATTTATCAATTGTTGTACTGTCTCAGTGCCATCTATTACATTAGGAGTTACATCTATTATATCTAATGAAGAATAGTAATCTTCAAACTTTTCTTCATAAAAATGCGTTGGCATGGTATTACGATTTAGAATCCATGCATTGGGAATATGATATGCATCTGCAATTATCAAACCATGCAAAGAAGAGGATACAATATGCTTACATTTCTTAATCTTTGACACGACGTGTTTAGGTGAATCTAACACATTAATAAACAAAACTCCACCTCTCTTTTTTATATTATCAAACAAATATTTATCTTTATCAACAAAATGAAGAATAATACCCAATTCATAGATTTGCTCTACATGACTAGAGTATATATATGACATTAACAAACCAGGATCACCCAACAAAACATCAGAACTCAAATTTAAGCAATCTCTTGTATATTTTCCTCTTACAGCTTTAATCTTTGCATAAGGAAATGACGGAATTTTTCCACGATCGCCTCCGGTTCCAACAATATAACCATTAAATGAAGGCTTAACCCATTGTAGAATCGTTCCAGCTAAAATTATATCGGCCTCTTCATTTGAAGAAATATAAGCAGGTGTCATACCATAGTATTTTAATATATCAGGAGTAAGACAATCTCCAAAATTATTCAGATGACGCCCCCAATGTACCCTAACTAAATTACCATGTAATTTACCCCATATAATTCGAGGTAATGTACAAAAAAAATAAAATCCAAGTTCTATTAAATATCTTACCATACCAATATACCTATCTTAAATTAAAAACTCCTTTTATAAATAAAACGTCTAACTAGCGATTTAATACTATCAGTAAATATGTAAAAAAAGAAGAAACTAACAAAGACATATATGACAGCGACACAAACGATATACATCAACCATTGAAAAATATCATATTTATTAAAAAATGGCGTTATCACATTTATAATAAGGTAAGAAAAAATACTTGAAATAACAACAAGCAGATTGAACCCAAACCATTTAATCCAATACCGATTTACTGGACTTTTAAAACCTTTTTTATATAAATAATAAGGTTTCCAAATACCCATAATAATGAAAGTACTAAATATAGAAGCCCCAATAATACCTTCTAATCCAAAATAATAGCCAGCGACAATAGCAACAAGCAAGAAAATAATACTTTGTAAAATAGAAGACCAAACATCACCAAACAATCCATATCCATATATAAATTGTCCTAAACTACTTAAAGTTAATTGAATATAGATTTTAAGTAGTAATAACATTAAAATAGCTTTCGATAGTAAATATTCATCCCCCAACCAAAATTGAATGAAATTATCCATCAATAAATAGAGAGAAAAAACAATTATACCAGCAGCCCAAAAGCGTACCCCCATTAACTCCCAAAAGACTGATTCTATTTTATTTTTATTCCCTTCTGATATAAGATTTCCAACTCCTGCGGAAGTACTGTCAAGTACAGTATTGATTAAAAGAACTAGCTTATCAACAATGATTGTATAGTTACCATAATAAGCTACTAATCTTAGTGATACAAACGTATAGGTTAAGAATGGAGTTGTCTGAAACTGTACAAATGAATTTATCCTATGCACAAACAACTGCTTGGTGTACTTCATCACCTCGGGATATTTTTTGAATAGTTGCTTGCCTTGACGCACTTCACTGCGAAGCCACGGGTAGACTTGATTGATTTTCCAATTCAATATAAAAGAATAAATGATGCCAAAAGTTAATTCAATGGCAACCCACAGATAGTAGCTGCCGGTATAGTAGGCCGAAGCCATTTGAATGAGAGTCTTAATAATAGTTGCTGTTTGGAAATAGGCGGTGACCACATAATTTTTTTGGTCGGCTCCCAAGAGCGTTTGTTTGTAGTTGGCAAAATAACCGATTAACGAGGAGGCCAAGAACGAGAAATAGGCAAAAAAGATAATCCCCATTTCAAACTCCGTATTGGGGAATATCAACGGAAGAAAGCAAGCCAGTACAATACCTGCACCCAAGATAATAAAACCTATCCAACGATAGAGGTAACCGAACACAGAGATAATCTCGTTGATTTTTCCCTCATCGTGCTCGAATAGGGGCTTATAAAGCACATAACCTATGGCGCTTCCTATCCCCAATTCTGCCAAATTAAGAAACCCAAGCAGGTTTTGCAACGTGCCGGTGAGTCCCACAAAATCAGCTCCCAGCGTATCGAGAAATATCTTCCGGGAGAAAAACGAGAGAATAAGAGTCAGGAAATAGAATATGAGATTGACCCTTGCATTCAACAATGATTTTTTGACCCGCGATTCTTGTTGAGGCATATAATATAAAGATATTCTATTTTTATTATTACCGGAAGAAATACTTAACCCTTTTCCTCTGAAACTATCGTTTCTTCCAGCGTCTCCCCTGTCTTGGATTTACATCGAAACAGGAGCAGTTTTATTTTCAATTCTATTTTACAAATCCACGCTTAAACTATTGTTTTTTCCTCTATCTCATCATGGGTAATAAGCAATAGCATCAAAGTACCAACAGGATTCAAAGCAAGAGGTAAAAGACAGATAAATTTACCCCCTAAAAATCCGTCCTATTCTATGAGCGATTTTATAGATGACATTACGTTTTTTCTTTCTTCCCTGTTCCACTCCATAGCCGTAACCGTATCCATAACCATAGCCGTAACCGTATCCATACTTTTTGCTCTCCATTTCGATACCGTTGATGACGACCGTAAGGTTCTTGAATTTATTCTCCCGGTAGAGTTTTTCCAATTCCGGCAAATAACGGCGATCCAACATTCCGTTACGGATTACGTAGATCGTAAGATCGGCTACCCGACCAATGATAGAAGAATCGGCTACGACTAATGCCGGCACGCAATCCAATATAATATAATCATATTGTTTCTTCAACTCTTCCACCAAAACGGGTAATCGATCGCTCATCAACAATTCCGAAGGATTGGGAGGTACAATACCGGCCGAGATGATATCGAACATCGCATGAATGTTACTGGACTGAACGAGCTCGGACACACTGTTGTTTTTCCCGGAAAGCCAAGTCGACACACCGTTTTTCGTAGTCAGATCCAATGTTTTACTCAATGTGCGTTTTCTCAAATCCATATCGAGCAAAACCACTTTTTTATTGGTCATAGCCAATGTTACGGCAAAATTGCGGGAAACGAAACTTTTTCCCTCGCCCGGCATAGTAGACGTAAACATAACGACCCGTGCCTGAGGTGCAACGAAATCCATATTGGACCGTAACAATCTGAAAGACTCGGCCACACTGCTGGTCTTATTCTCTTCCACGACAATGGCTTGTTCTCCATCTCGGTCTTTCATTAAAGGGATTTCGCCCAATATAGGCATCGACGTATAATCCTCAATATCTTTACGCCCCCTCACACCGGTGTTCCACAGTAATCGCAAAAGCTGTATCGCCAACGGTATAATGAGTCCCACGATAAAGGCTCCCATCAATAACATTCTGCGAGCCGGGGCGACGGGCGCCGACGAACCGAAGGGAGACTCGATCACCCGTATATTGGCCTCGGTAATAGCCAACTGCAAAGCATTCTCTTCTCGTTTATTCAGCAAGAATGTATACAACGACTCTTTAATACTTTGCTGACGTATAATGCCCAAAGCCTTTTTCTCTTGTTGAGGGACCGACTCAATATGGTCGAGAGTTTGCGACTCGACCTCCCGGACCTTTTTCAATTTTAGTTTCAGTGTAGACAGATAACTATCCATCGAGGCTGTAAGATTGACTCTTACCGCGGCTAAATTATTGTCTAAATCTTTTACCAAAGGGTTATTCTCACCCGAATTAGCGGCTAATCTTTCTCTCTGTAACAGAATCTCGTTATAGGTCGTTATCTGATTTTGCAAGCCACTATCCCCTACCCCCGATACATTGGGTATCAACTGCTTACTATGTTCATTATCGGTCAAATAACGTTCTACCGCCCGGGCGATGGCATACTCGGTTTCCAGCTGTACCAATTCGTCTCTCATCTTACTGCTTTCGCTCATAAATTGAGTGGCCGCTGCATCTATACTGACAATGCGATTCTTTTGCTTGAAATCGGTCAATTCATTCTCTACATCACCCAACTCTTTACTGATAATTTCGACTCGTTCATTAATAAATTTAGCCGTACTGGTCGCAATGCGGTTTTTATCTTCGATAATCGTTTCCCGATAAACATCGATCAAAGCGTTCAATATAGCCTCGGCACGCGAGATATTCGAGTCCACGCAGTTTATTTGTACCAATGTCGTACGTTCTCCGGCCAAAGAGGTCGAAATAAACGAATGATAAATATTTGCCGCAGTATTCAAGTCTATACGAGATACTTCGACCGGTACATTATAATAGGCCGACATTTTGTCGGGGATATCCTCTACAATAAATCGACCGGCTGCGGAAATTATAGTATCACCGAACAAAAACTCTTGGCCTTCGTTGTCACTTTTCTCCTTACCTATTTTGAGTTGATTCAGTAAAAAACGATTCCCATTTAAGGGCTTAATTTCCATAGAAACCGGAGCCGTATAAGCATCTAAGAAATTCACCCGGATAGGCGACTCGGCATACAACTGATCATAGTGCAACCAATTTTTTACCTGATAAGTGACGTCCAAATGTAAGCGTCCGACAACTTCACGCATTAATTGATGCGACTGCAAAATATAGATTTCATTCTCGACTCCGCTACCCGATATGCCCCCATTTAATTCAAGAACAGCCGACATATCGTTTCCCGATTTGCTTTCGCTCTTCACTAACATTACCGCGCTTCTCTTGTATAACGGTGTTTGCATAGCTAAATAAAACCATGCGACCGACATACATATAACGACCGATAGCACAATCCAATACCAATTATCGAATACCAACTCGACAATATCCCGCAGGGTTACCCCTCCTTCATTTTTCTTATCGTTCTTAGTTTCTTGAATGAGCTCCATATAGAGATGTTACTTATCTTTTAACACAATAATCATAGACACAATAGACAGCACCGATGCTACAAGAGATATAATACTACTACCGGCAGAAATAAACGACAAGGTCGAGCTACCTTTCACTCCTATCGATTTATTAGGCTGCACATAGATTACATCGTTCTGCTTTAAATAATAACAAGGTGATTCCAATACTTTTTCGCCCGAAGTTAAATCCACGGTATAAGTTTTTCGTTGGTCTCCGTCCTCGCGTATTACCAATATATTATCCCGTTTTCCCGAGGGAGTCAAGTCACCTGCCATAGTCAAGGCTTCGAGAAGCGTAATACGGTCTCCCGATATAGTTTGCACACCGGGACTGTTTACTTCACCCATTACCGAAACCTTAAATCCCTTTATCTGTACATTCACCACAGGATCTTTTACATATTCCCCCTCGATGAGCTTGTTCTCGACGGCATCGGCCAACTCTCTTCTCGATAATCCACCGGCCTGCATCTCACCCAAAATAGGAACTTCTATTTTTCCGTCCTTATCGACCCTTAAACCGACAGTTTCCTGTATCGTGGTCGATGCCCCCGTACTACCTAATACCTGACTATTGCTGAATATTTCCAGCAACTCACCATCTTTACTACTCACTGTTATGAGTAACTGGTCGTCCGGGACAATCTTTAATTCATAGTCTTGTGCTATGGTTTGAGGGGACTGCTCCAAGCCATCGGCTCCTTGCAAATAAACCATTTTCTTAGAAGGCACGCATGATACCAAACCTACAAGTATCACAGCCAAGAGAATTTTCGGAATATATTTCATTTGTCTAAAATAACAATTTAACATATCAAGCCTTTGAACCAGCCACTTTCCTATCAATCTTTTTAGTAAGATATAGTTGCATAATGGTCCAAATAAAAATGTCTAAAAATAATAATAAATTTATATTTATACGAGTCAATAACAACAAATTCATGGCTGCAAAGCCAGCAGAGATTAACAATATCGTAATCATAGCTGCTCGATGCGAAAATCCTAATGCTAAAAATTTATGATGAATATGATTTTTATCAGGACTGAAAATGTTTTTACCGAAACGTGCCCTATGCAAAATTACCCGAACGACATCAAATACCGGTGTAATCAGCAAAGAAAAAGCGACTACGATAGCATCGGGAACTCGATGTAACACTGCATTATCATACATGCTGAACCGAATCGCCAAAATGCTCAATATAAAACCAATGGTCAACGATCCGGTGTCACCCATAAAAATCTTTCTACCTCGGTTTGGATTTCCGAAAACATTATAATAGAAAAACGGAATAATTGTTCCCAAAGTTACGATAGCGAGAGCCGCATACAGCCATTCCCTCTGATAAATAAACAATATAGTAAAAAATAACAATGCTATTCCGCTCAATCCAGAAGCCAGTCCATCTATTCCATCTATCAGATTTATAGCGTTAGTAATAAAAACAATAGTAAATACAGTAAACGGAAGCCCCACTACCGGAGGTAATTCATAAATTCCGAAGATTCCATAAAGATTATTGATCCATAATCCCGAAGACACCAATAAAATGGCACAGAATATTTGAACAATAAATTTCTGACGATAGCGAACTCCGATCAAATCATCGGTAATACCTGTCAAATACAACAGCAATAAACTACTCAACCCAAAAGATAGAACGGACGTATCACTCACTCCGATAATAGAGGGAAACAATTCCTCCCCGTAAATTCTATTCAGCCCTATCATCAAAGAAAGAGTAAAAATAACGGCAGGGAAAAACGAAACACCTCCCAGACGAGGTATTATACCCTTGTGTACTTTTCGTTCATCTGGCATATCGAATAAATGCTTTTTAAACGATATCAATAAAATTCTTGGAATAATAAAAATAGAAAATCCCAAACTAATAAAAAATGACAACAATAAAATCGAAATATAACCCATAAAATATTAGATTTAATTCATCATTTTCAATACTAATAAACCCAATTTTTTCAACATATTGACCCAATTCTATGCAAAAATATCTTTATCCACTAACGCCCCCACTATGAAAGAAATCAATCCTATCTGTTAACCCAAAATCTCAGGCGAAAGAAATTACTTTATTTTTTATGCATTCCTTAAATATACGCCTATATACTACTGGGGGGCACCGAAAAGAAAGCTTTTCCCGGCTCTAAGAATCACTTATAACCCCTCTTTGACCCATCCCTATCTCAGTGGATAATCATTATTGGAAGGGTAAATAAATATAAAGCTTCATACAAGAGATAGATTACTATAAACTATCAATTTCAGAAGAATTACATTTACTTTTCTGTGAAGAACAGGATAAATAACAACAGAATGATTCAAACATATCTGCATATTTTGCTAAGTACTCTGACTTCACATTTTTCGCAAAGGTAGCTACATTTCTTAAAAAACACAATGAAATCTTACAAAAAATGCTCCCATTCTACAAAAAGCCAGATAAATATATAGTATTGAGCAGCTTACAAATTATTTATCTAATATTAAATAAATCAGCGAAAAACAGAAATTAAAAATATTTAATAATTACATAAAAAACACCTGACATTTATGTATAGTTCAGAAACCACCAGACAACAGTTTATACAACACAGCCTCTCTTTCATTTTTGAATATTACCGAATGCAACTTAATATAGTATTTACAGCATATATATCAAGTATCCTGTGTAAACTACATAAGCAAAAATCATAAATACACCTTCCACCCGAGTAATCGTACGTACCTTATAATATCTCCCGGCAAAGAACAACAACAAAGAAACCGCTAATAAATAAAATAAATCGACATTCGTTATTCCACCCAAAGGTAATGGAGTAATAGTAGCGCTCATGCCCAATACAAAAAAGACATTGAACAGGTTGGATCCGATCACATTCCCGATAGCAATCTCAGGATTTTTTTTCAACGCAGCTACCACCGAAGTAGCCAATTCAGGAAGAGAAGTCCCCATAGCAACAAGAGTTAATCCTATAACAGACTCTCCTACTCCCAACGACCGGGCTATCTCGCTCGACCCATCGACAAAAAGCCGACCACCGAAAATCAAAGCGACGAGCCCTCCAACGATATACAATAAACAACGCCATGTAGATAATGGTCTAATTTCAGCTTGTTCTTCTCCTGTATTATCGTGTGCGATAGCAAACGTATACCCGAGAAATATGGCAAAAAAGCAAAGCATAAGCAAACCGTCCGCCCTATTCAGTATATTCTCCGTACCGGTTTCCAAAAACACATCGTTAGCACAAATTAAGACAACCACACACGAGAGAATGGCGAGAGGTATTTCTTTTGTCAATGTTCCTTTGGTTATTGTTATAGGAGCAACAACTGCTGTCACACCCACGATCATCAAAATATTAAAAATGTTACTGCCCACAACATTCCCGATAGAAAGCTCGGCACTCCCATTAATAGCCGATACGATACTAACTGTCAACTCGGGAGCCGAAGTTCCAAAGGCCACGATAGTTAGACCTATTACCAACGACGATATGTTAAACCTTTTGGCCAATGCAGCCGCTCCATCGGTCAAAAAATTAGCACCAGACAGGATTAAGCCCAAACCCACAAGTAAAAACAAAATACTCATCATGAATCTTTATTATATGTAGGCAAATATACAAGAAATATGCCTAATATGAAAATCCACCTCAGACCAGAGATGCTCTTTTTCGCCCAATAGACCCGAAAGCAACTTGGTTCGGTCAATCGAAACCAGCTTTTCGGTGAAAAAGAATCTTTCTTCAAAAAACAAAACATGCACCCCCTTAAAAGACTCCTCTATCGTCTTATTCGAATAAGCATATCTTCATTAATTTATATTAAGAAATATCAGCTGTAAGAAAATAATCCATACCTTTGTTCACAAACAAAGGGGTGCCTAAAAGCGGCTGAGATTATACCCTATGAACCTGATACGGATAATGCCGGCGCAGGAATTGTTCATAGTTCTATCTTTTTCAATACGGTTTTATGTGCATCCCCTTAAATGAAACAAACCGTATGAAAACTTATCCTGTCGTATTGACAATAGCCGGTTCGGACAGCAGTGGAGGAGCCGGAATACAAGCCGATTTGAAAACCATGTCGGCCATCGGGGTGTTCGGCGCATCGGCTATCACGGCCATTACGGCACAAAACACCTGCGAAGTGAGGGACATACAAGGTATCGAACCCGATATCGTGCGGCAACAAATCGAAGCCGTACTCGACGACCTACCTTGTACAACCGTTAAATTAGGCATGCTATACTCTCGCGCGACCATCGAAACGATTGCCGATTGCCTGCAACGTTATCCGTTACGGAATATCGTGCTCGATCCGGTTATGGTTTCTACTTCGGGTTGTCGGCTAATCGAGGAAGAAGCTATCTCTGCTGTTAAAACACTATTGTTGCCACAAGCGACAGTCATCACTCCCAATATTCCCGAAGCCGAGATACTGAGCGGACTTGCCATCGATAGTGAGAAAGATATGGAAAAAGCAGCCAACAGACTGTTTCATGCCGGTTGTCATGCCGTTCTCGTGAAAGGAGGACATTTGAAAGGAGCAGAATCCTGCGACATACTCTTTATGCCCAATTCTGTTCCTGTTCGCTACACCTCTCCCCGCATTTCTACCCGGAATACACACGGAACAGGGTGTACCTTTTCTTCTGCCATCGCCTCTTATTTGGCGCTAGGACACAGGTTGACCGATGCCGTTTCCCTCGCCAAAAAATATCTCACCCAAGCTTTACAGACCGGGGCCGACATGGCAATAGGAAGCGGTCATGGTTCGGTAAACCATTTTTTCGCCCCTCGTGTTTTAACCCCATTAAACCCAATTAAAGATGAAAATCTATATTAATCAAAAGGAGATAGAAACCCAAGACAGCATTTCCATAAAAGAGTTACTCGATATGCAACAAATCTCCATCGAAGGTACGGCTATCGCCATCGACAACAAGCTGGTTCCCAAAAATGAATGGAACGACCGGATTTTAACCGAAGGGAACAAGATAACGATTATCCGGGCTACATTCGGAGGATAACGAACGGATTTCTCGAAATGAAATATATAGGCATTACAGAGGAACGCCCCATAGAACAGGAAAACCGCTTAATCACCGCCCTGCTCGACAACGGATTGGATTTAATCCACCTCCGCAAACCGAAGTATTCCGGAGAAAAAACAGAGCAACTGTTACTTTCGATTCCTCCCCGCTATTACGCTCGAATAGTACTTCACGACCATTTCGAACTGGCGGAAAAATACCGGCTTGCCGGTGTTCATCTCAATGGAAGGAATCCGCATTACCGACCTCTGTCGAACGACTATATCCCCACCCTATCCCGCTCTTGCCATTCCATCGAGGAACTGGCGGACGGACAACAATACGACTATCTGTTTTTAAGCCCCATCTTCGACAGCATATCGAAAAAGGGATACCGTTCCGCATTCTCGCCCGAACAACTGACTAAGGCCGGGAAGGAAGGTGTTATCAACGAGAGAGTCATTGCCTTAGGCGGTATCACCCCCGAAAAAAAAACTGCTATAAAGGATTGGAATTTCGGAGGGATCGCCGTACTCGGTTTCCTGTGGCAGGAACCGACCATTGCAGGGGTTATTCGACAACTTACCCGATTAAGAAACGATTAATACGAACAAAATATGTTACAATTCATTACCCACCAGACACCCCGATTCGGAATCATAGAGGGAGCAGTCGCCGCCTTGAACGGAGGTTGCAAATGGATACAGCTCCGTATGAAAGATGCTCCTATCGAAGCTGTCAGGCAAACCGCCCAGCAACTCATTCCGCTCTGTAAAGAACATGAAGCCATACTCGTCCTCGACGATTATGCCCAACTGGCGGCCGACCTCGACATAGACGGCGTTCATCTTGGAAAGCTCGACATGCCTGTTTCCGAAGCTCGTCTGCTTATCGGCGAGAAATACATTATCGGAGGAACGGCGAATACCTTTGAAGACATACAAGGATTAGTCCGGCAAGATGCCGATTATATCGGTTTGGGACCATTCCGATATACCGAGACGAAAAAGAACCTGAGTCCTATCCTCGGCCTCGAAGGTTATGCCCGAATCATGGAACAATGCCGGACGAACGACTTGAAAATTCCGGTGGTCGCCATCGGAGGTATCACAGCCGACGATATTCCGGCCATCATGGGAACTGGAGTGTCGGGAATCGCTTTATCGGGAACTATCTTGCAAGCCGAAGATCCTGAAAAGGAAACTAAAAAAATAATAGACCTATTAAATAAATATCGTAAAGCATGAACAAATTAATTATCGGAGGACGGGAATTTTCCTCCCGCTTATTCGTAGGAACCGGGAAATTCAGCTCAAATGAACTAATGGAAAAAGCCATCGAAGCCTCCGGATCCGAAATGATTACCGTGGCCATGAAACGTATCAACATGACCCAAGAAGCCACAGACGATATGTTGACACACATCGACCGCAATAGAGTACAATTTCTACCCAACACATCGGGAGTACGCAATGCCGAGGAGGCCGTACTTGCGGCTCAATTTTCCAGAGAATGTTTCGGGACCGATTTCGTTAAACTCGAAATCCACCCCGATCCCAAATATCTCCTGTCCGATCCTGTGGAAACCTTGAAAGCTACCGAACAACTGGCAAAACTGGGATTCGTGGTACTTCCCTATATTCAAGCAGACCCCGTACTTTGTAAACGGCTCGAAGAAGTCGGCGCTGCCACCGTAATGCCCTTAGGCGCACCGATAGGAACTAACAAAGGATTGCGCACTCGCGACTTTTTGCAAATTATCATCGAACAGAGTAACGTACCTGTCATCGTCGATGCCGGGATAGGCGCACCTTCCCATGCCGCAGAAGCTATGGAACTGGGAGCCGATGCTGTGTTGGTAAATACGGCTATCGCCGCCGCCGGGAATCCCGTAGAAATGGCTATCGCATTCAAACAGGCTGTCGAAGCCGGCCGCCGGGCATACGAAGCCGGATTAGGCTCACAATACCATTTTGCACAAGCCAGCAGCCCGTTAACCTCTTTCTTAGATTAAACACAGAAGTAATATGGACACAAAAAAAATAATCAAAGATTCTTATCCCAGTTCCGAAAAAATATATATTCCGGGGAAATTATTCCCCATACAGGTGGGGATGCGAAAAATAAACCTCACCGACACAGTCACCGTAGAAAACGGAAAACGGATACACACGCCAAACGCTCCCGTATATGTATACGACACCAGTGGGCCCTATACCGATCCCGATATTACGGTAGATATAGACAAAGGGCTTCCACGTCTGCGCGAATCATGGATTACGGCGCGAGGCGATGTGGAGCGACAAGACGATATCACCTCGAAATACGGCCGTGCCCGTCGTGACGACCCGTCTCTCGACCCTATACGGTTCAAAAATACTCCCCTTCCCTACAAAGCCAAACCGGGACATGCCATCACGCAAATGTATTATGCCCGACAGGGAATCGTCACGGCCGAAATGGAATATGTCGCCATACGGGAAAACTTGCAAAACGAACAATTAGGCATTAAAAGCCACATCACACCCGAATTCGTGCGACAAGAGATAGCCGCCGGGCGAGCGATCATTCCGGCGAATATCAACCACCCGGAAGCCGAGCCGATGATTATCGGCCGTAATTTCTTGGTCAAATTAAACACCAACATCGGGAACTCTGCGCTATCCTCGGGTATAGAAGAAGAGATCGACAAGGCCGTATGGAGTTGCCACTGGGGGGGCGACACACTGATGGATCTATCGACCGGTGACCACATACACGAAACCCGTGAGTGGATTATCCGGAACTGTCCTGTCCCCGTGGGAACTGTCCCCATCTACCAAGCCCTTGAAAAAGTAAATGGAAAAGTCGAAAATCTGTCGTGGGAAATTTACCGCGACACACTCATCGAACAATGCGAACAAGGAGTGGACTATTTCACCATTCACGCCGGCGTGTTGAAAGCTCATGCCGATTTGGTGGGCGAACGACTTACCGGAATCGTATCGCGCGGAGGGTCTATTATGACAAAATGGTGCGTCATTCACAATCAGGAAAGTTTCCTGTACACACATTTCGATGAAATCTGTGAAATCTTAAAACAATATGACGTAGCGATTTCTCTGGGTGACGGTATGCGTCCGGGCTCGATACACGATGCCAACGACTGTTCGCAATTCCTCGAACTCGATGTGTTGGGCGAACTCACTACAAAAGCATGGGCTCATGATGTACAGGTCATTATCGAAGGTCCCGGCCATATCCCCATGCACAAAATCAAAGAAAATATGGAAAGAGAACTGAACAGTTGCCACGA
>ULYY01041667.1_pt1 | contig 120149 bp, 124 predicted proteins | sample 1962601 | NCBI WGS metagenome assembly ULYY01 (sample SAMEA4835875, study PRJEB28245) | human gut metagenome | biome: gut microbiome; material: fecal sample | place: Denmark | collected 2008 | reverse complement strand
GTAAAATCAACGCATGAGGGGAACTGGCTACATTTTAATTCCCTAGTTGGAAGTGTTGTGTGTGGTATTGGATATATAATGACTATAATTTTAAGTAGACCGGTATTGAGTATATTGTATCCGAAATATGTGGATGCAGCTATGCAGTATATCTGGATTACTTCCGGAACAATAGTAGTATCTGTTTTGACATCAATGATTACTCCGTTTGTCCTACGCTTTTTTAATATAAAATGGCAAATTTGGATTAATGGAATTACAACAATAATGTATATAATTTTTTCTCTTAGTTTATTAAAACTTGACGGATTAATGGGATTTTGTGTAGGAGCTTTGTTGGCAAATATAATTAAATTGCTAATAACTACATATGTTTATTTAAAGAAAACAAGCAGAATTTCTGAGTAAATAGTAGAAAGTGAGGATACTTTATAGTGCGCCAGTTCGGTGTAGTTGATATAGTTAGGTGAAACTACTAACCTGGTTACCCTTGGAGCAAAGAGGCCAGTATATAGTCCTTGGATATTGTATCACGAGAAACAGTGTTAAGTGTAGGGTTGTATAGTAGAAACAATAGATGAAGAATAATTTGTGATACCTATTTAAACAAAATATCAAAAGTGAAGGCTTAACAGATACATTGGTGACTTGTTAATATAACTGACATAAAGATGTCTATTTAAGACTTATTGTATAGGTGTAAACGAAAGAGAGACTACACTTATGACTGGAACTTCAAAATATTTAAACCAAGATACAATTACTGCTTTACAAGCTTTTCAAATCGAAAAGATTGATCGTGAAATCACAGATTACCTAGATATAAACAATAAAATGAATACGTGTCATTTTGAATACTGTCCTAAATGCGGATGTTATCATCTTCGTTTAATTAAGAGCGGTTTTGCCAACTCTGGTAAGCAGATGCTTCGTTGCAAAGAATGTTGAAAACGTTTTGTTGTAGACCAAGTTCAGTTTACTTTTTATTCTCACCAAGACCAATCCAAATGGAATGAACTTATCCTGGATACATTGAATGGTGTATCGCTTAAAGAAACAGCTGCTAAAATCAATGTGAATGAACGTAATGTTTTTAATATTGGTTAATCTAGGAACTGAGGAATATCCCAATTAAAGTTGAAATGGATGATAGTCTACTCCATACAATCATAAAGGAACTAAGATTGATGGAGTAGAACCTAAACATCGTGGAACACCTTCTACAAAAAGAGGCTTGTCTAATCAGCAGATATGTATCATCACTGCAATTCAGAGATTTGGTCATACAATTGCCAGAACATTAAATTATGGCAAGCCATCGTCTATAGATTTATTAAGATTTGGTGAATGTCTTGAATCAAAATCTTTTGTAATGCTAGATGGTTCCAACAGTTACAACGAACTTTTAGAAAGTAAGAACTGTACTAAGAAAGTGTTAATCAGTCATGAGTCATATGATAAATTCAATCATTTAAATACAGTGAACAGTTTCCACAAATTGATTGAAGAAAGGCTGCAAAAATATAAAAGGGTAGCATCAAATATATAAATCGATACAATGCTCTTTTTATCATGCAAAGAGAAACGCAAGGAATGTATAACACAGAAAAGCTACAGTATGTACTACTTAGATTGAAAAACATCTATAAGATCACTCGCTTAAAGGATTTGAAAAACGAATGGTTGTTCGCATAAGTGATAAAAAGAAGAATTATGGCAAAGTCACCAAATTGCTAGTTAAGCCAAAATTTTACAGATAATTTTGTTATTTGTTTCAATTATGAAAACGAATTTGGTGATAAATTCGAACAATGTGTTCGAACACAAGTTGATAACGGAAGAGTCATAACTATGTCTGATAAGCCAATATTAAATGCATTTCATGATTCTTTTTACTTTTTAGATACAAATGATTATATAGATAAATAGTAATCTATTTTAATGATTTAAATTTAGTATCATGGTAAAATATAGAAAAGGAGTAAGGAGAGAATATATGGTCGATAGAAAGAAGTTAAAACATTATTTTTTAAAGAAAATATTGTTTCGTGTGGATTATGCTGGATTATTAGATTCTGATGTTGAACAGATTGTTTCACAATTAAGACCTGTTTTTTATGGGGCAGGATTTATTAATTTTAAAGAGGAGCACAATAATCAATTGAATATTCAGTTTAATATAGATATGTCTTCTCAGAGTGTAAATGCATCGCAGAACGATTTAGATAAGTTACATATATATCATTTTTATAATGAGAAAAACGAGAATATTTTATTGAGTAAAAAGTATTTAATTTTAGATATGGAAATAAATACAGCCGGATATAGTTTTGATCATTACGTGAATGTTTTAGGTGAAACAATTTCATGTTTAAATGATGTTTCTGAGTATTCTAAGCCAATAAGAATTGGAATACAGAAAACAAATGTTATGTATTTAAATGATTTAAGCCAGATAAACAATTATTTTTCTAAGTTAGTTTTTAATTCGGAAGAATTAACAAACCTTTATAAAGATTACACGTGTTTTAATTTTAATTCACATTTAGATTTTAGAAAAGATTCAATGATTCTTACTTGTCATCGAAATATTCAAGAAGGTCAGATGAGTGATGAGAAGGGTGAGATTTTTAAATCGTACCAAATAATTTTAGATTATTTAGTTTATAATGAGAATACAAATGATATTATCAATTTATTAAAGGATAAGTGTTCAAATGAAGAATATATAAAAGAATTGAATGATATTGAATTTGAGCTCTATAAAAAATCATTAACTTCTGAATTTATTGAAAAATTAAAACAAGAAAATTTTACAGATTATAAAATTGGAGGAGTGATTTAATATGTCTGATACTTTTATTTTTAAGCCGAATGTTAAATATGAATTTAATAAAAAGAATAATGGGATTCGTGTTTCAGAGACTAAAAAGTTTATTTTGCCAAAGAAGACTACTTTGCCTTATAACATGTTTGTGGATAGAACTGTACATAAAACAAGGACACCAATAAAGTTTGAAGATGAGAAGTAATGTTATTTTTGTTAAGGATTCACTTATTATGGAAACAAATATTATTGGGTATAAAAAACAAGGTGAATCGATTTTATTTTTCATAAAAGCTGATGGTAAAATCTGTTATTCTGGTTTAATCGATTGTTATTCAACAAGTAATTTGAATATAGTTGACAAGTTGCTAAAAGAAAACGAAGTGAAATGTTTAGACTTTATTTGTTGGACACATCCAGATGCAGATCATTCAAATGGACTTGAAGTGATTTTTAATAAATATGTTGATAGTTACACTTTAATTTGGATTCCAGAATACTCAATGATGAAAGATGAATTGTGCAGTATAGGCGCTCGTCATTTGTTTGATGAGTTAAAGAAATGCCTTAGGTCTAAAAATCAAAAATATAATGTATATACAACTTCTGACTATAAGGATTTATTGTATTATGGAAAGAGCATAGAATTTCGTCATGGTGTTACTAATTACTCGTTAAGTATTAAATCATATACTCCGAATTCAAATCATTTAAATCGACAATATGTAGACAATGTGTTTATAAAAAATGATTGTTCTATAATGCTAGCTGTTGAACTTGGCAATGTTGTTGAATTGTTTACAGGTGATATTGAGAATCCAACAATAGAAGATTTACCAGAGAATGTTTATTTTGATTTATTGCATGTTTTAAAAATTCCACACCATGGCTCTTCAACATCGGATCGATTATTTGATCATTTTACAAAATGCGATGTATCTTGTTCAACTGTATATAGGAATGGAAAAGTAAACTTACCTTCTACAGGTATACTCGACCAATATGTAAAAGTTTCTGATCGTGTTTATTGTACTGGAAGTATAGATGGTACTAATGAAAATCAAGAATATGGTGTTGTGAGGATTGAGACTAATATATTGCAAAACACATCTAATGTCAAATTGGTAGGAAATGCTGCTTTTTATAATTCCAACATTGCTTCAATTACTTAGATATTATTGAGAATGGATAGATGTTTTCTATCCATTTTATTATAGGAAGATTATGAAAAAGAAAAAGGAAAAACAGAGCGAGGCTACGAAATTTTTAGAAAGAAATAAAATTTGGTTTACTGCCGTTATACCTACGTTTATATCAATTGGAGTTACAGGTGCAGGAATTGCTTCATGCCAAGCTGATTTTAAACAGATTGAATTAACCAATTTAGAAATTGAAGAAAAAAATATGGAAAAACAACCGTTTTTCTCTATTTGACAGGATTTTAATGAACAAAGAAATCAATATATTTATAAAATTGTTAACACAGGTGGAGAAGTTCGATATAGTGATATTCAGATTTCACCATATTTAGATGTAATTCATCGTTCAGAGGATGGTCGTGTTACAAATGAAGCATTTATTTATATTCCTCATTGTTATCAAGATGAGCCTTTGTCAAATAATGACGAACTAATGGCTTTTAGTGATAAGTGGGTAGATATGAATGATACAAATAGTTCCTATTATGTTGAAGATGGAAATATGGTCGTTTTGGATAATGATTATTTACAATTTTTGTGTAGCAGGAATAATACTTTAGATAGAAAAGATAGTACAACAGGAGCTTTAGTATATCGTGTTTTTATAACGTATTATGATTATAAAAATACGGAGATACATAAGACAATTTGGTATGGGCGTTCTAGTGACTTTTCAAATTATTCAAAAGGTAACAATATACTATTTCTGCAACCAGCATTAGAACAAAGCTATTACAAAGATGATACAATTCGAAAAGATATAGACGCTTTCAACATAGCAAATGTGGAGTGTATGGACCAATGTGAACTAGTTATAAATGGTTTATTGGAAAAGTGGTATAAATAAAATTGAAAGGATTAGAATTTTGAATACTTTAGAAGAATTAAAATATTATTGTAACGAAAAACAACCTGTGGGAGCTATTATGTTGACGGGTGAATGGGGTTGCGGAAAAACTTATTTTATTGAAAATGAATTGAGGAAAGAATTAGAAAAAACTCATGTTATTATTCGTATTAGTTTATTTGGATTAAGCTCAATTGAGTCGATTAAAAATGAAGTGCAACTGAATTGGTTACATTCGTACATTGATGAAAAATCAGAAACTAAAGGTTTAGGTGAAAAAGGAATTAAAACACTTCAAGGATTAATGAATGTAGCAAATGAAGAAACAAAAAATAAATTTGGACCAGTAGGTTTTATAATTAATAAACTTTCTTCACTTGATATAGTCGATTTTATAAAAGTAGCTCCAACTATTGGAAATAAAAAAGTAGTATTAGTTTTTGATGATTTAGAGTGTTCGAGTTTATCTACAAATGATATGTTAGGATGCATAAATGATTATTGTGAGAACTTACGTATATATACAATAGTAGTCGCCAATGAAGAATATGTAAAATTAAAAAATGAATACAAAGGAACTAATAAAAGTATTAAGTATGAAACAATAAAAGAAAAAAATTATTTATAAAACCTTAGTCTTTAATCCTGATTATTGTTCTATTATTGAGAACATAATTAATAATTATGATTGTAATTCAGATGAATATAAACAATTTCTTATAACTTGTATACCTAAAATTAATAATATTTTTATGGCTTTTGATAGTCCTGGTATCTTAAAAAAAGAAAAAATATTAACAAATCGTCCTCATAATATACGGAGTTTAAAATATGCTTTGCACGATTTTGAAAGAATTTATCAAATTCTACATACTAAATGTTTTAACAATATAGATGGATGGCTGAGCTCTTTTATTTGCTATTCATTGTGTTGTAAAGCTAATTTATTTGATTTTAATAAAAAAGATAGTCCATATGGTGGTATATTTGAACAGTCTATTGAACAAACTCTGTTTCCTGAAGAGTATGATTCAAATTATATTACAAACGGTATGAAAGAATTTGTTCAAAATGGTAAATGGAATTTAAAAACCATTTCTAAAGAATTAGATACTATTATGGAAAATGATAAAAAATCAGAACTTGAACTTATAAAGAATTATTATTTAGATTTAAAAGAAGCTGATTTAAATAAATACTTTTCTGAGTTACTTGCAGGAGCATATGGTGGTGGATTGAGTTTGTATGACTATGTATCTTTTATAAGCACATGTAAAGATTTAAGGATAAATAATCTTTTACCAAATGAAATTAATTGGGAAAATGTAAATAATGGAATTCGACTTCATTGCGAAAATTTAATAAAAGTTGGAGAGGAACAACCTAATCTTGTAAATCGTATTGACATAAATGATGGATATAGTGAATTCGAGAAATCTGCATATAAAATAATATCTGACTTTTTATCTGAAAGAATATTAGAATTTGAAAAGAACAAACAAGAATACATTCGTTTAATTGAAAAAAATCCAATTGATGCAATACGGAAAGTGAAGAATTGTTTTTTCGTAAAATTTGACATGGATATGGCTATTGCTACCGCAAAGGGTTTTATACAAAATCCAAACAAAAGGAAGAGGTATATTGCAGAAAAATTTGAAAATGCTTGGGAAGTTAATATTTTAAATGAAAAATTTGAGTATCAAAGTTCAATGGAATCCTTTAATAGTTTGAAAGAAAAGATACAAGCATATAGCAATCAATGTGAAAAAGAAAATTTAAAAATATCAAAGATTAACACGGATAATTTTATAAAAATCTTAAAATCATTAATTAAGACTATACAAACAAAAATTGATAATGAAGGTGAGGGATATAGTGGGTCGTAAAACATTTTTTGATGCATTAGAAAGAGAATTGGATTTACAAAAAGAATATGTGAAAATAGATAGTTTAATATTGACTACAACAAATTGGTATGGGCAAACATTTAACTCATGTATTGAATATTATTTTAAAAATTGGAAAGATAAAAAGAATTATTTAACATTTTATGAATTGAGAGAAACATTTGGATATACGTATGAATGTAATAGAAATTGTTATAAAATCACAGGACATATTAATTCAAATAATGATTTTTTTATATATTGTGAAATGATATTAAATATCGTCCAGAATGTAATTCCCAAAGAAGAATATCAATATCTTGAAGAAACAATGAAACAGATTCTAGAAATTATTTGTTATGATTTAGAAGTTTTAAATTGTAAAATTTGTACAAAAAGTGATGGTAAATTGATTATAGAACAAAAAGATGCTGCTGTTACGGAAGCTGTTGATATTGTAGAACCTGGTTTAGCAGATTCAATTTTGGAATATAATCATTATGTATTACGTGGAAATATTGAAGAGAAGAAAGCAATTTTGTTAAAGATTATTAATTCTTTGGAACCAAAACTTCCGGAATTAAAAAGAATAAATGGTGGATTATTTAGTGATTATTCTTATTTAATCAATAACATGAATTTGAGACACAATAATTGTGATTCAAATGATGAAAAGAAATATAACGAGAAGTTTTCAAAATTATCAGATTCAGAAAAGGAAGAATGGTATGATGAAACATTTCAAATGTGTCTATTAATGTTTCTATTATTGAAACATCAAGATAGGAAAGATAAAATAAATGCTATGAAAAGGAAGGATGATGTTTTATGAAAATAGCAGTTGCAGGAACAGGGTATGTAGGATTGAGTATAGCTTGTTTATTATCTCAACATAATGAGGTAAAGGCTGTGGATATTATTAAGGAAAAGGTGGATTTAATTAATTCAAAGAAATCACCTATTCAGGATGAGTATATTGAGAAGTATTTGGCTGAAAAGGATTTAAATTTAGAGGCTACATTGGATGCGGAGTATGCTTATTCGGATGCTGATTTTGTAGTAATTGCTGCACCTACAAATTATGATAGTAAGAAGAATTTCTTTGATACAAGTGCAGTAGAGAGGGTTATTGAACTTGTATTGAAGTATAATCCATCAGCTATTATGGTTATTAAGTCAACAATTCCAGTTGGTTATACAGAGAGTGTAAGAAAGAAATTTAATACTAAGAATATTATTTTTAGTCCAGAATTTTTAAGAGAGTCTAAGGCTTTATATGATAACTTATATCCTTCAAGAATTATTGTTAGTACGGATGTAAATGATTCTAGATTGGTTGAGAAGAGTCATGAATTTGCTTCTTTACTTCAAGAAGGGGCTATTAAAGAAGATATTGATACATTATTTATGGGATTTACAGAAGCAGAGGCTGTTAAGCTATTCGCAAATACCTATTTAGCCCTTCGTGTATCTTACTTTAATGAATTAGATACATATGCTGAAATGAAAGGTTTAAATACACAAGATATTATTAATGGTGTATGTTTAGATCCTAGAATTGGATCTCACTACAATAATCCTTCATTTGGTTATGGTGGATATTGTTTACCTAAGGATACAAAACAATTATTAGCTAACTATCAAGATGTACCTGAAAACTTAATTGAAGCCATTGTAGAATCTAATAGAACTCGTAAAGACTTTATTGCGGATCGTGTATTAAATATGGCTGGTTATTATGGATATGATGATAACAATACGTATTCAGAAAGTGAAGAACATGAAGTAGTTATTGGTGTATATCGTTTAACTATGAAATCAAATAGTGATAACTTTAGACAAAGTTCTATTCAGGGTGTTATGAAACGTATTAAGGCTAAGGGTGCTAAGGTTATTATTTATGAACCTACGTTGAAGGATGGAGAAACTTTCTTTGGTAGTAAGGTAGTAAATGATTTAAAAGAATTCAAATCTTTGAGCCAAGCTATTATCGCCAATCGTTACGATAGTTGTTTAGATGATGTACAGGATAAAGTATATACTCGTGATTTGTTTAGAAGAGATTAATTACAGTTATATGAAAGCTAAAAATTTAGTTTTTTAGCTTTTTTTATGATGAATTAGTGAATCCATGCTATATTTATAGAGTATGTTTTATTGTGAGAAAGGGAGGATTTTATGGTAAACAGTAGAATGGATCGTAAACAGAATGATGTACGTGAAATGGAAGAGATTGATTTATTAGAATTATTTAGGGCTATATTAAAACATATTAAGTTAATTATTGTTTTATGTATATTATTTGGTGTTGGTGGTTTCTTTGGAACTAAGCTATTGATTGCTCCAACGTATACGGCTAGTACATCAATTTATTTAACTCCACAGATTAGTGAGAGTGGTTCTTTGGATTATAATTCGCAGATGGCCAATAGTAAATTGGTTACGAATGCAGTGAATTTATTAACTCAAAATAACATTATGTCTGAGGTAGCTAAGGATGTTGGATTGGAGAGTGCTGATAGTGTTAAAAAGCTTGTTAGTGTTACGAATGAATCGAATACCGAGATTATTACAATTTCAGCTACGACTAAAGATCCTAAATTGTCTAAGGATATCGCAAATGATACAGTGAGTACTTTTATTCGTACAATGCAGAAGAATTTGAATGTTCGTAATATTGAGGTTGTTGATAAGGCGAAATTGTCTTATATTCCTAGTGGACCGAATGTGAAGAAGAATACATTACTTGCCACTATGGTAGGTTTTGTATTAGGTTGTGGTTATGCTGTATTGAAGTTCTTATTGGATAATCGTTTACGTAATAAGGAAGAGGCAGAAAAGTATTTGGGTATTCCAGTATTCTGCGAGATTCCTGAACTATAATGGCTAAGTATATAGATTTGCATTCTCATATTGCTTGGGGTATTGATGATGGTATGCCTTGTATTGAGGATGCAGTGAGTTCATTAGAGTCTGCTAAGAAGGATGGAATTGTAGGTATTTGTAGTACACCACATTTTATTCCTGGTCAATTAGATGTTCATGTCTATAATGAAATGGTGACTCGTCAATTGGAATTAAGAAAGATGAGTCCTATCCCTATCTATTTTGGTGGGGAAGTTATGATGAATAGTGAATTCATTGAAGGATTAGAATTAGATTTATATCCTACTTTAAATAGTAGTAAATATATGTTAGTTGAATATAATGTTCTTCGTGATATTCATTCGATTGATTATAGAGATGAATGTTTATATGAATTGAAGATGAAAGGTTTTGTTCCTGTATTGGCTCATATTGAAAGATATTTTCATGATGGTTTAGATTATTCAATCATTGATCATTGGCTTGATATGGGTTGTGTTTTACAAATGAATCGTACTTCGATTCTTGGTGTGAATGGAAAGAAAATCCAAGCGAATGCATTAGAGTTATTAGACAATGGATATTGTGATGTCATATGTACAGATACGCATAGAGCAAGTGGAAATCGAATCGAACAATTGAGTGATGTATATTCTGTAGTTTCAAAACGTATTGGTTCTGAGAATGCGGATATCTTATTTTATGAGAATCCTAAGTTGTTGTTGAGTGATAAAGAGATATTAAATATTGAGGTTGAAAAGAAAAAGAAACTGTTTGGTTTCTTTAGGAGATAGAAATGGCAAGAAAGAAAAGAAATCAATTTGATGTGGATGAAATCTATCGTGGATTACGTACAAATATTGAATTTAGTCAGATGGATGATGCGATTCAAGTAATCAACGTCGTAAGTACGATTCCAAATGAGGGAAAGAGTACTGTAGCTTGTAACTTAGCTCGTATTATGGCAGCTAAATATAAAAATGTGTTATTAATTGACTGTGATTTAAGAAATGCATCAGTTCATAAAACATTAGGTATTTCAAATCGTTCAGGATTAACAAATATTATTTCAGAATTTAGAGAAGGCGTAAGTATTCATTCATTTGAAGGAGTACAAGACGTACAATATGATGGAGGTTATCCTTTATCTGTCATTACTGCAGGTCATAGAGTACCTAATCCTAGTGAAGTATTAGGATCGAAAAGATTAGCTATATTCTTAAATCAAGCTCGTCAAGAATTTGGGTATATTATTATTGATTGTCCACCAATGGCAGTTGCTTCGGATGCTATTCCATTATGTAATGTAAGTGATGGAGTACTATATGTAGTTGATGCAAAATCTTCTGATAAACGTAAAGTAAAAGCTGCCATTAATGATGTTGAAAGAAATGGTGGACACGTCATGGGTGTTGTATTAAATAAAGTAGAATCAGCAAGTGACAGTAATTATGGCTATGGTTACGGATATGGGTATGGAGGAGAAGACAATGGCAAAAAGAAGAAAAAGAAATAGTTTTATTGTTTTAGCTTCAACTCTATTATTAACTGGATGTGGCAATAGCGAATTAGAAATTACGCAAAATGACATTCTAGAAGTGGCAAGAGACGATGCGAATGCCACTAAAAAAGAATGTTCGAATGTATCGATTCAAGAAGAAAAGAAATACTATACTGTAAGCTTTGATACAACTACTGGATCTTATGAATATAAGATTGGTAAAGATGGTATTATACAAGAAAGAAATTATAAAAGAAGTAATAGTGAAGAAAAAGAAGAAGTTTCTATTTCACAACCTGTAGAAGAAAAGAAAGAAGAAACTAAAAATGATACAAAGAAAGAAGAAAAAAAAGAATCAACTTCTTTTGATGAAAATCAACAAGCAGCTATTGATGCAGCTCTTGCTAATGCAGGACTTGCGCAAGGAGATGTAACAGATATTGGTTGTACTTTAGATGAAGCAACACAACAATATACAGTTACATTTACATTCCAGGATATCAAAAATATTTGTATGGTTGATGCAGCTACATTCACTGTATTATCTTCTATTCAAGGATAATTCAAAATGATACCTTCTATATGGAAGGTGTTTTATATCATTAGAAATGTTGGTTGACTCTAAGTGTTTGGAGTTGTAAAATACAAAAGTGTTTTAACAAGTTTAAAGCATTTTACTTAAGGAGATAAAATATGATTCGTTTGGAAACACATTGTCATACTAAATATTCTAAAGACAGTATGCTTCCATTTTCATTATTATATTTAAAATGTAGCTTATGTCACATTGATTGGATTGCCATAACAGAACATAATAACATTCAAGGAGCTATAGAATTTAAAAAGTATTGTGAAAAGAAAAAAGGCAAGCTTCATGTTATAATTGGTGAAGAGATTATGACGCTTGATGGAGAAGTCATAGGTCTATTTCTAAAGGAAGAAATACCAGCGGGTTTATCTTGTGATGAAACAATTACACGAATTCAAAAACAAGGTGGTATTGTATATGTTCCTCATCCCTATGATGAGAAGCGTGCTAAGACAGTACTTAAAGAAGAGTGTATTAAAAAGAATGCATTTAGAATTGATTGTATTGAGTGTTATAATGGGCGTAACATTTCAGATACATATGAAATGAAACAAACTGAAATTGCACAGAAATATAGCTTAAATTTTGTGATTGGTTCGGATGCTCATACTGTATGGGAGATTGGTAGAAATTATATGATGGTGAATTGTATACCGGATTCACCTGAAACTTTTAAACAGGCAATCAGGTGTGCTACTTTTCATAAGAAGAAGTGCTTAAAATTAAGCCACAAAATTACCAAGTTGGTTAAATTACTTCGAATGTTAAAGAAGGGAAACTTCAATGAAATATATAGAGTTATCAAGAAAAGATTTGGAAGAACAGTGTAATCACTGGGCTAATGAAATAAAAAAATCTTATCAACCAGATCTTATTGTATATGTTGCAAAAGCGGGATATTTAATAGGTAAAGAAATGAAAAATGTATTTAATGTACCATTGGTTGGTATTAGTGCGACTCGTGAAGGAAATGCATTAAAAGAAGTTGTAGGTCCTGTTGTCAGTCTTATGCCAAATTTTGTTCGTAATATTTTAATTTTATTAGAATTAAAGTCAGATACACATAGTAAGAATACGGAAAGAAAAATCCACTATCATGAAGGTTTAGAGAAAATGAAATCAAAGAATATTCAACGCATTCTAGTTGTGGATGATTCCGTAGATACAGGGCATTCTATGAAACAAGTAGTAGATGCGATTTCTTCTGGGTTTAATAATGCAGAAATCAAAATTGCAGGATTAAATGTATGGGATAAGAGTCGTTGTATTATCAATACAGATTTTGCTCTTTACAAAGATACAGTAATCAAAACTCCAATGTCCAAAGATTCAAAAGAATACAAAGACTTTATGAAAATTTATAATAGTGAAACTGACAATGGAACACTTTAAGAAAAGTACAATTTGTTCTTTTCTTTTTTTTTTAGTACAATATTAAGGACGTTTATATATGGAGTGAAATTGTTATGTCAAAAATAGGAACTTTAAAGATCACTATTGAATTTATATTTTATTGGATCTTAATTAATTTTTTACAAGAAATAAATGTTTTACGTTTTTATGGAGAGTATACAATCAAGTTGTGTGCATTATATTTTTTGATGCAGTTATTGATTGGGCGTTATCAAGGGAAAGTATTGTTAATGTATGATGAGATTCGTTTATTGATTTTAAGTCATATAGGTTTTTTCTTTGGCAGCTTTTTGATTTTTCCATTCTATTCATGGACTGTACGTAAAATATATGGATTTCTTTTATTAACTCTTGTTTTATTTGTCTTTGCAGGTTTTAATTCAAGATACACACATAAATGGTTTAGAAAAAAATATAAACATAATACTTTAATTGTGGGTGTGGGTCATACAGCTGCACAACTTGCCTTTGTTTGTAGAGGGAATAGCTATTCCTTACTAGATGTACAAGGATATGTAAACTGTAAGGCTTATGGAATTAATCAAGAACAAGTTGTTTCTAAAAAGAAAACAATTGGTTTAAAAGAGGTGGATTCATTTATTGAATCACATCATATTGATACGGTATTAATTGCGATTCCTGAATTGAAACAGAAAAATTTGAATTCATTATTTGAATTGTTTAAGAACAAAGTAAATGTGATTAAGTATTTACCACAAGTGAATGGTCTAGTAACATTTGATACAAAGGTTGAAGATTTTGATGGTATTTTAATGATTTCAAATTCTCGTGGTGTCAATCAAATTGGATCTTATATTTTAAAACGTCTGATGGATATTTGTGCTGGACTATGCGGAATCTTAATTTTGATTCCCTTAACTGTTTTTGTGTTTGTGAAAAATCGTAAAGAAGGAGATAAGGGGCCTATTTTCTTTACACAGAATCGTATTGGTAAGAATGGTAAAGAATTTAAAATGTATAAGTATCGTACTATGGTGATTGGTGCAGATAAGATTCTTGAAGATTTAATGGAAAAGGATCCGGCTATTCGTGAAGAATATACGAAGAATAAAAAACTGGCGAATGATCCTCGTATTACGAGTGCAGGTAAATTCTTACGTGAAAAGAGTTTGGATGAATTTCCACAATTCATTAACGTATTACTTGGTCAAATGTCTTTGATAGGTCCTCGACCTTACTTACCACGTGAAAAAGAAGATATGGGACAATATTATGATGATGTTGTTGCATGTAAACCGGGTATTACAGGTATGTGGCAAAGTCATGGTCGTAGTGATGTGGACTTTGACCACCGCTTAGTTTTAGATGAATATTATTATCGCAATTGGTCATTCTGGTTGGATGTAACCTTATTATTTAAAACAGTTAAGCAAGTTCTTTATGGAAGAGGGGCAGTATAGACATGAAAGAACAAAATAAAGTTTTAAGAGGAATTGGAATTGTATTATCTATTCTGTTAGTTGTAGCATCATTTTATCTTTTATATCAATTGATTAAAATTAATGTTTTACCAACGAAATTATTATTTTTAATTACCATTATATTTGTATTGTTAGATACAATATTTGCGTTATTGTTGTGTTATTATACTAGAGCCATTGTTTCAAAAATAATTTGTGTTGTTGTTACTTTAGTACTTATATTTGGTTCTTGCATGGGTGGTTATTATATTTCGAAAACAGGTAGTTTATTGACAAACATTACCAATGTTACGAAACATGCAAAAAATACGGTGAGTGTAGTAGTTAAACAATCAAGTGATATAAAGAATAAGTCACAATTAAATGGTTTATCAGTTGGTACATTGCGTACAATTGGTACTCAAGGATCATCTAAGGCTTTAAAAGAATTAAGTAAAGATGGTATTGTGATGAATCAAAGTGAATATGATAGTTTAAGTGCTATGTTAGAAGCTTTCTATAATGGAGAAGTGGATTCAATTATTATTAATGAATCGAGTCGTAGTCAAATTCTGGATATGGAAAGCTATGCAGATTTTGATAATAATACAAGAGTTGTTTATCAAACTTCTTATAAAGTAGAAAATACAGACAAGGCAAATGCGGTAAGTGATATTACTTCAAAGCCATTTAATGTATTAATTTCAGGATCGGATACGCGTGGTGGATTTGATGAAAATGGTCGTAGTGATGTGATTATGGTAGCTACTATCAATCCTAAGACAAGTACAATATTATTGACTTCTGTACCACGTGACTTTTATGTAACTACCGCATGTGATGCGGCAGATGGTTGTATGCAAGGAGCATTAGACAAGATTACACATACGGGTATTCATGGTACAAACACTACAAAACGTACTGTAGAACAATTATTAGGGATTGAAATAAACTATACATTTAAAGTGGGATTTGATACAGTGACTGATTTGGTAGATGCATTAGGTGGAGTAGATGTATATGTAGAGCCTGGCTATGCGGTTTCAACATCTACATTTAGTGTTCATGAAGGTACAAATCATTTGGATGGAGAGCATGCATTAGCTTATGCTCGTGAAAGGTATTCATATACAGAAGGGGATCGTCAACGTACTAAAAATCAACAACAAGTCTTAATGGGGATTGTAAATGAAGCTACAAAACCTAGTGTTATCACAAAGTATGCTTCTATTATGGATGCGATGGCTGATACTTTCTCTACAACAATGTCAAATGAAGAGATTTCGGATTTAATTAAATATCAAATCAACAACAATCCAAAATGGAAGATGGAACAATATATGGTGGATGGAACAGGTGATACATTAATGTGTGCTGAACTTGGTGATGCAGCTAGTGTCATGGTTCCAGATCAAAGCACTGTTAAGATGGCTAAGGATAAAATTAATGCGGTTTTAGCTGGAAAATCAGCGGATGATGTAAAGTAATATAATGGGGATAGGTTTGCCTATCCATTTTTTTTGTAGTATGATAATTGGGTCTAAGGAGAGATTAAAATGCGAAAAAATAAAAAGAAACCAAATAGGGTAGGAAAGGTATTTGGAGTCATCTTTTCTATTTTATTAGTTGTTGCAACAATGTATTTGTTGTTTAATTTAGTAAAATTAAATGTTTTACCAACAAAATTATTATTTTTAGTAACAGTTGTATTTGTACTTTTAGATTTAATTTTCATCTTATTATTGTGTTTTGCCACAAATGGTGCTGTGTCTAAAACTATTTGTATTATCTTTTCAATAGCTATAGCATTAGGATCATGTATGGGTGGATATTATATTTCTAAAACGGGTAGCTTACTTTCAAATATGACGACTGTATCTTCTAACTCAAAAACAACTGTGAGTGTAGTTGTTAAGAAATCCAGTGATATGAAAAAGAAAAATGATTTAGCTGGACATAGTGTTGGAGTACTACAAAATATTGGTACAGTTGGATCAAAAAAAGTATTAAAGGATTTAAGTAAATCTGGTATTGAAATGAACCAAACACCATATGAAAGTATGACGGATATGTTAGCTGCTTTCTATAATGGTGAAGTAGATTCAATTATTATCAATGAATCAAGTCGTGATCAAATTACAGATATCGAAGAATATGCAGAATTTGATAATAACACTCGTGTTGTTTATCAAACTAGCTATGAAGTAGAGAATACGGATAAAGCCAATGCGGTAAGTAATATTACTACAACTCCATTTAATGTGTTAATTTCTGGTTCAGACACTCGTGGTGGATTTGATGAAAATGGACGTAGTGATGTAATTATGGTGGCTACTGTAAATCCTAAAACTGGTACTATCTTATTAACTTCAATTCCTCGTGATTTTTATGTTGAAACGGCTTGTGATGCAGCAGATGGATGCCAACAAGGTGCTTTAGATAAAATTACGCATACAGGTATTCATGGTACGAATACGACTAAGCGTACGGTAGAAAAACTATTGGGTATTGAAATTAACTATACATTCAAAGTTGGTTTTGATACGGTAACAGATATTGTGGATGCCATTGGTGGTATTGATGTAAATGTTGAGCCTGGATATGAATGCAGCAATTTCTTACATGCTCCAGGACTTAGTGTACATGCAGGTGTGAACCACTTAAATGGGGAACAAGCGTTAGGATATGCTCGTGAGCGTTATGCATATAGTGAAGGGGATCGTCAGCGTACGAAGAACCAACAACAAGTTCTTATGGGAATTGTAAATAAAGTAACAAGTCCAGCCATTGTAACTAACTATGCTTCAATTATGGATAGTATGGCCAATACTTTCTCAACAACGATGTCAAATGATGAAATTACTAGTTTAATTAAATATCAATTGAACAAGAATCCGAAATGGAAAATTGAGCAATCTATGGTGGATGGTACTGGAGATACACAAATGTGTGCAGAACTAGGAAATGCTGCTTATGTAATGGTTCCAGATGAAAGTACTGTAACTAAAGCTTCAAACAAAATTAATGCAGTAATGCAAGGAAAATCAGCAGATGATGTAGAGTAAGGAGAAATCTTTACTCTTTTTTTTATAGGAGTATAATTTTAAGTGTAGTGGGGTGTTGTTTATTATGGAAACTCAAGATTATATACAAAATAGAATTAATACAAATATTCGTCACTATGAAGAACTAAGTAAGAAGTATCATAGATGTCATGTAGGATTTATGATTGCTGTGTTTAGTTGTTTTATTGGTGTAGTTATATTGGATGTTATATATTTGATTTTACCAGTTATTTGGTTGATTCTTTCAGCATGTGTATTGGTATTAGCAGGTCTATTCTTATTATTCTTTGATGTATTAAACAATTATTCTTCTAAGTCATTGGAATATAAGTATAAGGCTAATCTATTGAGTTATGAGAAAAATCTATATCAGGCTAAAGAGAGTGGTTTTAAAGGTTTTGCGTTTCGTTGTGAAAGATTTATGTAGTGATTATGGTGGTTATAACAACCGCCATTTTGTATGCAGATTTGCCAATTGTAAGGGATTTATTATATAATATGAAATTGTGAGCTATATAAGAGTTTATAGGAGATTATTATGCCTAAAAAGGATGTTAAACTTTCACAGAATGTGAATGGTAATGGTAAAAGAAAAAAGAAGAAAAATAAACGACTAATCAGCAAGTTCATGACTATATTCATGATTATTAGTTTGGCTTTATTGATTTTTCAAATCATAAAATTAAATTTATTACCTGCAAAATTAATAGTATTAATTTCTTTGGTAATGATTATTTTATGTTTGATTATTATATTAATATTTCACTTTAAAGCTAAAAAGTTTTTGCCAAGAATATTAGCAGGGTTCGTTGCACTTTGCATGTGCGTGGGTCTAGCTTATGGTAACTATTTCATTTATAAAACAGATGATACGTTTGATGTAGTTACAAGTCTTGCGGATAGTAAGGCAACAATGACGTCAATTGTTGTATTAAAAAGTTCTTCAATTAAAAAAGAAAAAGATTTAAAGGGTAAGACAATTGGTACTATTTTAGATATGGATAAAGTAGCTACAAAGCGTATGTTGAAGGATTTGGATTCTGACAATATTAAGTATAAGACAAAAGATTATTCTACATTAGATGATATGATGGAAGCTTTTTATGCTGGTGAAGTTGATGCGATTTGTTTAAATGAAAAGTATCGTGATATTCTTCATGAAAGTGAAGCTTATTTTAACTTCCAAACGGATTCTCGAGTAGTTCATCAAAATGTGCATTATACAAAGGTAGAAAAGAATGATAATCCAAGTGATCCTGTAAATGATATTTCTAAGGATGCATTTACAGTCTTAGTTAGTGGTAATGATTCTTATGGTACTTTACAAGATTCAAATACAAGGAGTGATGCCAACTTATTACTTACTGTAAATCCTAAAACTGGAACCATTTTAATGACGAGTATTCCTCGTGATTATTATGTTGAACTTGTTTGTCCGGAGGATGATCCTGAATTAGCTTGTCCAGAAGGTAGTTCTGATAAATTAACGCATTCTGGTTTAATGGGTGTTAAGAGTACGGAAGAAACTATCGAAAAGGCTTTGGGTATTAAAATTAATTATAATGTTCGAATCAACTTTTCAAGTGTTGTTAACTTAGTAGATGCTTTAGATGGTATTGATTTGGATATTAAGAAGGGTGAAGAAGTAGATATTTTCTATGTAAATAGCCAGCCTGGTTTAAGCGTTGGAAAACATCATGTGGATGGTGAGACAGCCTTAGCTTTTGCACGTGAAAGACATGCCTATTTGGATGGAGATAATCAGCGTGTGCGTAACCAACAAAAAGTATTTAAAGCTATTTTCAAACATATAGTTTCATCTAAGATGATCACAAACTACGGTAAGTTTATGGACGCTTTAGCAGTGGCATTTGATACAAACTTATCTGGTGATGAAATCAGTAACTTTGTTAAGTATGAATTAAACAATATGCCGGATTGGAAGATTGAATCATATGCGATTGTTGCTGAACCGGATTATCAATTCTGTTATCAATCTCAATCTTATGCTTCAGTTGTTCAACAAAATGACATTATGAACGAGGTTGCTAGAAAGAAAATCGAGGCAGTATTAAACGGAAAAAGTTCTACTACAGTAGAAGATCCATCAGGTTATTCGCAGACAGCTAGTGAAGACAATGCGGTTGGTAATACTGAAGAGTTACAGTCGATGGGAGCAGAAAACGAACAGACTGATTATGATTACGATTATGATCAAAGTTATGATGATACAGATTACTACAATCCAGATGATCAATATTATCAAGAGAATACTTACGAAGAATCGGATTATCAATAAACAAAGATAAGATGCAACATATTGTTGCATGAAGTTAAAGAAAATGATGCAAGAGTGAATGTTGGAATATGGCATTCACTTTTATAATAGTTAAAAATTGTTGTGAAATGCTCAATATTGTAAAATAAATGCAAAAATAAGCAAAATAAGTTGTTTTTAGTAAAAAATAAAAGTATTATTGTGGTGGAGGGATTGTTATGTTAATTCAATTTTCAGTAACAAATTTTCTATCTTTTAGAGATGAAACAGTCTTAAGTTTAAGCACGAACAAAGATAATTCACATAGTGAAAATTTATTATCTTTTAAAAATGAACGTATTTTACCAAGTGTTGCTATATATGGTGCAAATGCAGCGGGTAAATCAAATCTTCATAAAGCATTAACTGCAGCTATTATTATGATTCGTAATTCGAATAATTTACAAGTAGATCAGCCTTTAATGGTGACACCGTTTTTATTGGATAGTAAGAGTCGATTTGATAAAACTAAGTTTGATTTTATCTATACATATAATGATGTGAAATATGAGTATGGTTTTGTTTTGGATTCAAATCATGTGTGGGAAGAATATTTATATGAATACAAGAGCTCTAAACCATCTTTGATTTTTGAGAGAAGTGAAATTAATAAATATAAATTTACAACTAAAACAAAATCACAACTATCTCAAATCGTAGATAAAAATACTTCAAATAAATTATTTCTTGCGACTGCAACAAGTTGGAATAGTGATTTAACTCGAGATGCATATATGTGGTTTGCAACTATGATTGATACATATGATTCTCAAAATCTAGAAGATTTAATGTATGCAGAATTTGATAGACATCAAAATAATAATGATAGTTCATTAAATACATTTATGTTGCATTTACTACAAAAAGCAGATATTAATATTTCAAATTTTAATTATGAAAGTATAAAACGTGAAGTGAATCAATTACCATTTGAATTGCCACCAGAACTACAAGGGTTAATGAATCCAATTCCGTCTGCAAAGAAAGTCTTAGAACAGCGTAGAATCGTTACGTCTCATCAGGTTGTAGAAAATGGAGAGAAAAAGGAATATCTTTTGAACTATTTTGATGAATCAAATGGTACAAAGAGATTGTTTACTTATGGTCCGGTTTTAAAGAATGCATTAGAAAATGGCAGAACAATCATTATAGATGAAATTGATAACGCTCTACATCCTGCAATGACTAAATCATTGATTGAAATGTTTCAAAATCCAAATATTAATAAAAATAATGCACAATTAATTTTTAATACTCATGAAATTAGTTTGTTAGATTTAAATTTATTTAGACGTGATCAAATTTATTTTGTTGAAAAAAATAATAAAACTGGCGTTTCTGATTTATATTCACTGGATGAATTCTCACCTAGAAAATCTGAAAACATTCAAAAAGGGTATTTGCAAGGAAGATATGGTGCCATGCCATTTGTGAATTTGGAGGATATTGAATGGTAAAAAGAGTAGGGCAAAAGAAAAGAGGAAAATATTCAAGAAAGCCTAAAAAAATCATTTTAATTGGAACGGAAGGAAATAATCAAACAGAAAAAAAATATTTTACTTCTTTTAATCAAACTCAAAGTGAATATAAAATTAATGTTGCTAAAGGAAACAATACAGATCCAGAAGGTGTTATTCACGACTTGTTAAAAACAGCTAAACAAGAAGAATTAGATTTAAAACAAGGAGACATATTAGCCTGTTTTATTGATGTAGATTTAAAAAAGGGCAGGGAAAAAGAATTAAGAGCAGCCATTAAATTGGCCAGACAAAATAATGTTTCTCTTTATTTGTCAAATCCATGTTTTGAAGTCTGGTATCTTCTGCATTTTAGATACAGTACTAAACCATATTGTTCGAATGATGAAGCTATTAGAGATTTAAATTCCTATATTTCAGATTACTCAAAAAGTAAAGATGTTTTTGAACTGATTGTAGGAAATTCAAAACAAGCGATTGAAAATTCTAAAAAGTTGGAAGATTATCATCTAAGTAATGGAACGATTGATCGGATTAAGAAAATTCCATATACAGATGTATATAAAATAGTTGAGATACTTTTAAATACTGAGCAATAATTGGTATATATAAAAACTGAGCTATTCATTATTTTCTTAAGTTTTTCTTAAGTAGTTGAGTTAAGAATGTATTCATTTTATAATTGAATCAATCGAGAGGAAGATTGAATATGTTTTGTAAAAATTGTGGGCACGAAATAAGTGGTGATTCTAAATTTTGTTCAAACTGTGGAACAAAGGTAGAAGTCGGCAAAGATATTGTTGTACCTGTTGCAGTCGTGGATAAGACGGAAGAAGTAGCTGAAAATAATGTAGAAGAGACATTAAATACAACTAATGTTGAGCAAAGTGATGTTGAAGTAGAATCAGTAAATGAGAATGAATCAACTACACCAGTCAAAGAATGGTACTATGTATCGAACAATGACTCGAAAGGATCATTCAGTATAGAAGAGATGAAGACTAAGATTACTTCTGGTGAAATCAATGGTAGTACTCTAGTTTGGAAGGCAAGTATGAAAGACTGGGAAAGACTAGAGAATACAGAATTAAATGAATTTATTTCTACATCATCTTCGAATGATTGGTATTATGTAGAGAATAATGATTCTAAAGGGCCTTTTAGTGAATCTGAAATGAAAAGCTTTATTTCAAGTGGTATCTTAACAGGAAATAGTTTTGTATGGAAAACAGGTATGCAAGATTGGCAAAGATTAAAAAATACCGAGCTTGCAGGTAACGAAACAGTGCATGTAGAACCAAGTTTTTCATTTACCACTGGAGTTGTAAAAGAAAAGAGTATTGGACTCTGTGTAGTATTAAGTTTAGTTACTTGTGGCATTTATAGTATTTATTGGCTATATACAATCGCACATGACTTAAATGATTTATGTGAAAGTCAAAACCAAGAAAAAGGTGCTGAACCAGGACTTGTTGTTGTATTAAGCATTGTGACATGTGGAATCTACTTACTATACTACTTATGGAAGGCTGGTAAAATGGTTTCAAGTCTTACAAGAAGTAATGGACATCATCCTAGTGACGACAGTATTGTGTTAATGGTATTATCTATACTTCAATTATCTTTAGTATCCTATTGCATCCTTCAGAGTCATATTAATGGTTTCGCAAAAGACTAAATATTTAGGAATAGTTCTTGTACTATTCCTTCTTTTATTATTCTATAAATGCCCTTTTCAATTCATTACAGGCTTGCCATGCCCAGGATGCAACATGAAAACAAGCCTGTATTATCTTCTGAAAGGAAATATTCAATTATCTTTGTATTACCATGCCCTATTAATACCCACAATCATTTGTGGCGTTCTATGCTTGTTAAAACCCGAGAAAACAAAAATGATATTAATTCTATGGTGTACACTCATGATTGTCTATTACATCTATCGTATGATTCTTTATTTTCCAAATAGTCCAATGATCTATTCAAAAAATAATTTGATTTATTTACTATTTAGACACGCATAATGTCAATTAATGATGTAACTTGAAATTATGAAGGAGGACATACTTATGTCAAACATTTATTTTACAGTTACAGGATTACATCATTATTATGGAGATTCATTTCTAGAAAAAGAAATGATCGTTTATTTAAAGAAAGAAAAAGATAATGAATATGATAAAGAAGCCATTAGTGTAAATCTTCCAGGTCTAGGAAAGATTGGATATGTTGCCAATAGTCCTTATACAGTACTAGGAGAAAGCTATAGTGCAGGAAGATTGTATGATAAGATCAGTGAAGAAGCGAGTGGTAAGGTTAAATTCATATTAGATAGAGGAGTTATTTGTGAGCTTATTGAATAAGAAAATGGAAGTGTATTTTGGCAGTAATCGAATTGTAAATCAACCAAAAATTATTACAGATGGGTATTATAAAGATTTTGGATATGGATTCTATTGTACGAATTTTGAAAAACAAGCAATGCGATGGGCATTAACTAAAAAGAATAATCATATTGTGAATGTATATACGTATAGTGAAAATTTGGATTTAAACTGTAAGGTTTTCGAACAGATGAGCGATGAATGGCTAGACTTTGTTGTTTCGTCAAGAAGAGGAATCACGCATACGTATGATATCGTAGAAGGTCCTATGGCAGATGATACGATTTGGAATTATGTGGATGATTTTGCGCGTGGCTTGATTTCTAGAACGGCTTTTTGGGAACTTGTTAAATTTAAGTATCCTACGCATCAAATTGTTTTTTGTACTGAAGAAGCTTTAAAGTGTCTTTCTTATCAAAGGAGCTATAGCTTATGAGAAATAAATACTTTGATGAACTAGTAACAGAAAATGATTTGTTTTATGTATGTTTTATCATTGAAACGACATCTCGGTTTCTTCATCAACGAAATCAATATGTTGTGAATCAATTGGGATATGATCAGTTGTATCATCTTATTCGTGTTGCGAATGTTTTACATAGTGATAATCCAGATCAGGTAGTACATGATTTGATGGATGAATATAAACTAGAGTATGGTAGTTTTTATATTGAAAATGTAAATAGTGAATTACGTTCTCGTATTCCAACTGAATTGGATATGGGAAAAGTATACGCAAGATTAATAGTGGATACCTTACTTCCAAATGAAGATTATATACAAGGACTTATACGAATCTATAATGATGCTATTTGTCAAGTTATTGATGATTATACGAATGGTGCTTGTTATGAACCTTCATATGTGATCGCCAGAGCTTATAAAAATGGTGAGTTTTAACAAACAAAAAAGATTGTAGATTACTGTTCTACAATCTTATCTAAACTATGAATGAATTCTACAACCATCTTACGCTTAGTATCATCGATCTTAACGAGCTTATTTAACGCCTCAATTTCGTCTTCATTATCTAGACAAACGATTTCTCGTCGTAGTCTATCGATTTCGTCTTCTAAACGATTCTGTTCTTTAATATATTGTTCATGAACAGCTTTAATTTGATTGTATAATTGATTATCCATGTTTACACCGCTTTCTTTAATCATCATATAGTAAAGTAGAGAATAAAACAACTAATTTTTCAAAATGATTTGAGTTTTTACTTTTTCTTTGATAAACTAAATGCAAAGCAATGACAAGAAGGAGTAGTTTATACCAATTCTATAGAGAGCAAGCATTTGGTGAAAGTTTGTGTGTTGGATAAATGAAGGTAGTCTTTGAGTTGGATTTATGAACTAAGAGTAGTAAATTTCGTGACACAGCGTTAATGTGAATGAGAATAAAATTAGGTGGTACCACGTCAAGCACGTCCTATGGGGATGTGCTTTTTTATATGTATGGAAAGGATGATTGTGGATGACGTTGGAAGCAAAGTATAATCATTTAGCAGTAGAAAATGATAAATACCAAAATTGGATTGAAAAAGGATATTTCACAGCGGGCGACTTGTCTAAACGCCCCTATTGTATTGTGATTCCTCCGCCAAACGTAACAGGAAAGTTACACTTGGGACATGCATGGGACACAACACTACAAGATATTTTATGTCGTTATAAAAGATTAAAAGGCTACGATGTATGCTGGGTAGCCGGAATGGACCACGCGGGTATTGCGACACAGGCAAAGGTAGACGCTCGTTTAAAATCAGAAGGAATTTCTCGCTATGACATTGGTCGTGAAAAATTCTTAGAAAGAGCATGGGAATGGAAAGAAGAATATGCTTCGACGATTCGTAGCCAATGGGCTAAGTTAGGATTATCTTTAGACTACAGTCGTGAACGCTTTACATTGGATGAAGGATTATCTCAAGCCGTTCGTAAAGTCTTTGTAGATTTATACAATGATGGATTGATCTATCAAGGTGAAAGAATTATCAACTGGGACCCAGAAGCTAAAACTGCATTGTCTAATATTGAAGTGGAACACAAAGAAATCATGGGTCACATGTACTACTTCAAGTATAAAGTGGTTGAAACAGGACAAGAATTAGTGATTGCGACAACACGTCCAGAAACTATGTTTGCCGACCAAGCTATCTTTGTACACCCAGATGATGAAAGATATAAAGACATTGTTGGAATGCATGCCATTAACCCTGCCAACGGAGACGAACTTCCAATCATGGCAGACGACTATATTGACATGAGTTTCGGTACAGCCGTCATGAAATGTACACCTGCCCATGACCCTAACGACTTTGCATTAGCTAAAAAATACAACTTGCCAATGCCAATCTGTATGAATCCAGATGGAACCATGAATGATATGTGTGGTAAATATGCGGGTATGGATCGTTTTGAATGTCGTGAAGCCTTAGTTAACGACTTTAAAGAAGCTGGTGTTGTAGATCACATTGAAGAACACTTACACCAAGTAGGACACTCCGAAAGAACAGGCGTAATTGTAGAGCCATACTTAAGTAAACAATGGTTCGTAAAGATGAAGCCATTGGCTGAAGAAGTATTAAAGAACCAAGAAATTGAAGATCAAAGAATTAACTTCGTACCACCACGTTTCAATAAAACATTTGAACAATGGTTAGAAAACATTGAAGACTGGTGTATTTCACGTCAGTTATGGTGGGGACACAGAATTCCAGCATGGACAAACAAAGAAACTGGTGAAATCTATGTAGGAATGGAAGATCCAAAAGACATTGAAAACTGGACACAAGATGAAGACGTATTAGACACATGGTTCTCAAGTGCATTATGGCCATTCTCAACACTTGGCTGGCCAGAAAACACAGCCGATCTAGAAAGATACTTCCCAAATGATGTATTAGTCACAGGATACGACATTATTTTCTTCTGGGTAGCACGTATGGCCTTCCAAACCCGCTACTGCATGAAGAACCGTCCATTCAAAGATGTATTGATTCACGGACTTGTACGTGATACACAAGGACGCAAAATGTCTAAATCCTTAGGAAACGGTATTGATCCAATGGATGTGATTCAAGAAAAAGGTGCTGACGCACTACGCTTCTTCTTAACAACAAACTCAACACCAGGACAAGACTTACGTTTTGATGAAACGAAGATGGACGCAAGCTGGAACTTCATTAACAAGATCTGGAACGCAGCTCGTTATGTTCAAATGCAAATTGGTGACACAAAACCAGAACTAGATATGACAAAAGCCAACAGCGTAGACAAATGGATCTTAGCACGCTTTAACGAAGTATTAGACCACGTTTCAACAAACATGGACAAATACGAATTAGCCATCGTAGGAAACGAACTATATAGCTTTGTATGGGACGACTTCTGTAGCTGGTATATTGAACTATCAAAAGCTACATTATATTCAGAAGACGAAAGCCTAGTAGCCAATACAAAAGCTGTACTTTACACAGTCATGATGGGAATTCTAAAAGTATTATCTCCATTCATGCCATTTGTGACAGAAGAAATCTATTTGAACTTGCCACACGAAAAAGAAAGCTTAAACGTAGAAACATGGCCAGAAAAAGTTGAATTCGAATACACCGATAAAGAAAAAGACGAAATGGCATTAGTCATCAGTGCGATTCAAACTGTACGTGAAATCAAAGTCGAATATTCAATGAAACCAAGTGAAGATTTAACAATCTCACTACACAATGACAACGGCTATGTAGCACTAAATACAGAATCAACTGCCATCCTTGCACGAATGGCACACGCTACAGTTAAAGAAGACCTTAATACAGAAGACGTACTATCACGTACAATCGAAAAAGCCGTATTAACAGTTGCAATGGATGCCTTAATTGACTTAGAAGAAGAAAAAGGAAAACTAGAAAAAGAAATTGCACGCCTAGAAAACGAAATCAAACGTTGTTCAGGCATGTTGAAAAATCCTGGCTTTGTTAATAAAGCACCAGAAGCAAAAGTCAATGCAGAAAAAGAAAAACTAGCATCTTACACTGAAAAGCTAGAAATGACGAAAACACAATTAGATAACATCCTTAAGAAATTAGGATAGTATAAATCAAACGCCCAGAGACAAGCTCTAGGCGTTTTTTTTTTAAGTTCTTTATTGGCGTGAAAAATGTCGTTAGATGTAAACAATTGAATTTTTTAATTAAAGTTTACATAAATTTAGCTTTGTGTCAAATCTGCCGTTCTAAAGGATAGCTTGGTAAGAAAGGTTTCAAAAGAACCCTTTTCCCAGGTTCAAAAAAAGTAAAAGAATCTGCAAAAACAGATTCCTTAAACCAGGGAAAATCCTTGTCGAAGAATGGAACACCAGTTGCTTTTCTTGTAGAGAAAACGGACTACAGTAACGGTCTTCTTTTCTTTATTAATAGTATAAAAGGCAAGGTAATTATTGATTATTACAAAACGAATTTCCCAACTGGCTAAAACTGGATCATCGACAAGACGGAACCTTTGAGGAAAATCGGATAATGTTTCTATCTGCTTTGTGACAGCATCTAACAGATTGTCAGCAGCTTGAGGATTTTTGAGTACAAATTCGATGTAATCCACAGCACGCATAATATCATGCTCTGCGGTGGATGTGATATGAAGCTGATAACTCATCGTGTGCGGCGACTCTTGATATCTGCCATAGCTTTAGAGAAAGGTTGGGTATTGCCTGATGCAACATCATCCATTCCTTCCTTAATTTGGCTGTATAGCTCAAAGCGGCTGGTAAGATCTTCGTAGGCTTCAATACTCATAACTGCAAGGTCGCCTTTTCCATTTTTTGTAATAAAAACTGGTTCTGGATAATTATGACAAAATGTAGAAATTTCATTGTAATTGTTCCTTAAATCAGCACTTGATTTGATTTTCGGCATAAAAGCACCTCCTTATTCATAACAAAATTATACACATATTTTGTTATGAACTCAATGGTTGAGAATTTAGTATACAACAAGAAAATGAACTACAAATTCAAATTGAAAAGAATGGGTTGGTAGTAAATTAATTTCTACCATGTAATGTTATTAATAGATAATAGATGAAATTTTCCAACACGTAATGGAGTTATGAGTGGTCTTTCATTAACAACTATCATTATGGAAGCAGATGAATCGAGTGGTGCATAGAAACAAGCCAATTATGCATTAAAACAGGGTAGAGATGTTTTAATTCCACAATCTGCTATCGATAATCCTTTGATTCAATGGCCCAAAAAATAGGCTGGTAAAGGTGCTCATGCATTCAAGACATTAAAAGAGGTTCTACAGATTTTAAACAGAAACGAATTGCTTTTAAACATGCTTGATAACGATATGAAAGTAAAAGCTGTTGAAATGGATTGATTTAAAATGATTTTTTTAATTATGTTCAAAAGGTTTTTACAAAAAGATTTTTGATATAGATTGAATCTGCCATTCAACATTTGAGCGGGAATTTAAAGATATGAGTCTGCCTACCAAGGAATTCTATAAGCTTTTGATGGAAGGCAACATCAAGCCAGCCAAGGCAAAATTGCTAGAATGATATCTTCGCTGCAACCATGGCACTAGATCATTGCATCCGAAATGAAGAATAGCAGCGTTAAAGCGTCTACAATGAATGAGCATGATTGTTTTTAATAGACGAAACATTTGTTTTTACACTTCTTGATTTTTCTTTCTTTCTTTCATACAATAAGAAAGAAGAAAGAAATGGGAAAGAAAGGACTAGAAGATGTTAGAATTTGAGAACCAGAATGTTGAATTTAAACAAGAGTATGTCCCTGACATCCGAAAAGAGGTGATGGGATTTGCGAATGCAGAGGGCGGTGCAGTTTATGTTGGTGTACGAAAAGATGGAGCAGTTCTGGGTGTTGGTGATCCGGATGGCGTGATGCTACAAATCGTGAATTCTTTGAAGGATTCGCTGGCACCAGACATAATGCCGTTTGTTAGAGTCAACTCGGTAGAATTAGAAGAAAAGCAAGTAATTGAAATAGAAGTAAAAACAGGAACAAATCGACCGTACTATCTACGTGAAAAAGGTTTGAAGCCTGGTGGAGTGTATGTAAGAAAAGGAAGTTCTACACAGCCAATGACTGAAGAGGGGATTCGGGAGATGATTCTTCAAAACAGCGGCAGATCTTTTGAACTATGCCGAAGTATGAATCAGGAATTGACGTTTCATACTTTCCAAACAGAGATGCAGAGAAGGTCTATCGAAATCGGACCATCGCAAATGCGAACTCTCAAGCTGATTGGTGAAGATGGCTTATATACAAATCTTGCATTGCTTTTATCAGACCAGTGTGAAACAACAACGAAAGTTGCGTTATTTCAAGGAACAGATAAGGAATTGTTCCGAGACAGAAAGGAATTTAAGGGCTCTATATTAAAGCAACTTGAAGATGTTTACCAGTTTATTGATTTAGTCAATAAAACGAAAGCAACATTTTCAGGGCTGGATCGAACGGATAGAAGGGATTACCCGGAGGAAGCAGTAAGAGAGGCCTTACTGAATAGCATCGTTCATCGTGATTACTCTTTTAGTGGAAGCAATTTGGTCAATGTCTATGAGGACAGAATCGAATTTGTTTCTCTTGGAGGTCTTGTATCAGGTTTGGAGCTGAAATCAATTTTTCTTGGTGTTTCACAATCGAGAAATCCGAACCTTGCAGCTGTTTTCTACCGTATGAGATTGATTGAGAGTTATGGTACTGGAATCAAAAAAATTGAGCGTGCCTATAAAGTATGTCCATTCCAACCAGAGTTTGAAACAGCAAAGGGTGTTTTTCGGGTGACACTTCCGAATCGAAATGAAAAGCAAGAAGCTGAGGTACAAAAAATAAAGTATGCGAATAACGATATTTCACTAGATGAGCAGAAGAATCTCATCATTCAGTACGCACGAGAAAATGGTAGCATAACAAGAAAAGAAGTCGAAGATTTGATTGGTGCAGGAACAACAAAGGCATTCCGCTTGCTTAAAGAGCTTTGCGAAGTTGATAAACTTGAGCAAAAGGGAAGTGGAAAGTTGAGTGCCTACTTTATCAAGTAAATATCAATGCATGAAGAAGTATCTTGGTGATGATCAGGATCCTTTTTCTTGCCGTTTTAATCTGGAGAAAAAGGCAATGAAGTATCTGATGCGTGCAGAATGGAGGAGACACCGGCATCCATGTTTGAAAGACGATGTTCAATTCTAGACTTGCTCTTATTGTGACAAAGATGCCCGGTGGCACGGTGGACTGGATAGCGGTCGGCAGTGCGGTAATCATGGCAGGTGTTGCATCCCTTGGTACCGACTTAGCTATTCTGCCTAAACTGGAGAAACAGTAGAAAAGCCAAAAGAAAAAAGAGCATAACGCATCAGGCTTTTTCAAGGGTTTGTCCGAAGACGACCACCGCAAAAAATAAGACAGAAGCATTGGTGAATTCAGCTACTATTGTTTCTTTTATTTTTAGCTATACAAATTCTGCAAAGTTTGGGTTGGATATAATATTAAAGAACGAAATTGGAATCAGATTTGAAACGTATTCTATAAAAAGACATTAACCGGTACTTTGATATTGATTACTGCTAATGTGCAAAATGTAGTGCCTGATCGTAGAGTTCACTGCGCCAACAGAAAGACAGGAATCCAAAGTTTGAAAATAATGTACGATTGCTGCATAATGTTGTCAGTTAAGAACTCTCACTGCTTGCGGAGAGGAGTAGTCAGGTAATAAAGTTGTGTTGTTTAAGATTTGATGCTTAATAGAATACGCTTGATAAAAGAAGAATTAAGAGGTGCTTATGTGATAATGGAAGCGTCCTTTCAAGTATTTGTAACAGACTTATGATTTATAAAAAGTATAGTGTATGAGTATAAAATAACTGATATAATTTATATGAATTAAATAGAAAGGTGGTAGTAATTATGTGTGATAAGAAGGAATTGAAATTTTCAATATTCATATTGTATAGTCTTGCGGAAAAATGGAAAATGTCGCCACCTGAAGTGTATAAAATATTGAATTCAACGGGGATTTTTGATAATTATGTAATCAAATGTTACGATGTTTTACATACCCAAGGAAAAGAATATTTGGTAGAAGATATTACAGATTTTGTAAGAGAAAAAGGAGTTAATGTATGATTGTATATCACGGCTCAATCGAGATTTTAAAAAATCCGGATGTAATGCATTCGAAAAAGTATTTGGATTTTGGTCAAGGGTTTTATCTTACGACCTTTGAAAATCAGGCAAAAAAATGGGCGGCACGAAAGGGTATGAGACAAAAGAAGACTCCAATCGTTAATGTTTATGAAATGTCAGAAGAATGGCAAAATTTAAAAGTCTTATCATTTGAAAAAGAGAATGAAGAATGGCTTGATTTTGTATGTGCCTGTAGAAAAGGCGAACCATTAAATAAAGAATATGACATTATTATTGGGAATGTAGCTGATGATGATGTTTTTAAGACAGTAGATATGTATTTTCGAGGATTATGGGATAAGAAAAAGGTTTTGAGTGAATTAAGGTACTATAAGATGAATAATCAAATTTGTATTGTAAACCAAGAAACATTGAATAGACTTTTAACATATCAAAACTCATATGAGGTAAAATGTGATGGTAGATAAAAAACAATTAGAAGACTTTTATAAAGAAAACTTGGAAGAAGACATTATTGATGAGATTTCTAAGATGAAAGGTATAGAATTACGTAATGCATGTGACATTTATTATTCTAGTAAACTAGCTGAACAAATCTCAAATGATAGTTTTGGTATTGAAAATATGGACGCAAAATATCTTGCAGAAGATTTAATTGAAAATGAACCTGAGCTTTTTATGAGTGGTGAAAAGAATGAATAATAAATATGATTTGAGATGGAAACAGGGCGATTATCATTATTACGAAAATTTAATGCCGAAATTAAAAGATGATGCGCCTCAATGGGTTGTAGATAGTTACAATCATTATATGCAACAGCAAAGAGAGGAGTATGTTGATAAGTTATCATGTAACGCAAGAAACTCTTCAATTTGATTCTCACTAAATGTGTTATAATCGCTTTTAGAAGTTCTTTGAAATCTCTTTTAAAATAATTGGGTCTGCGAAAAAAAGTGAATTCAAGTTCTTTGAAAGATATGTTTTATGCATATCTTTTTTTATTGACTAAATAGTTAAGTAGGTATATAGTTAAGCTACTTAAATAAATTGGAGGTTCTTATGGAAGTTCAAGATGAAGTACTAGATTTATTGTTTGATCTAACATATAAAGTCACGAACTTTGTTCGAAATAACCGTCATTGTAAAGATGGGCCTAGAATTAAAGATGTGATGTTGTTTAAAACGATTTATAAAGCAGAAAATCATCAGATCACAATGAGTGAACTGGCAAATATTCTCGGTGTATCTCCAGCAGCTGTATCGCAGATGATTGCTGGATTTAAAAAGAAGGGTCTGCTTCAAAGGATGCATTCGAATACGGATCGTAGAACGGTCTATATTCAAATTGTTCCAGAGGCAATCGACATATTTCAAAAGCGTATGGACTCCCATACGGCTAATGTTTATTCATATTTAGATTATCTTGGGACATCTGACTGTGCGCATTTAAGAGACATTTTAAAAAAGACAGCTCATTATATGGAGGAAAATAAAGAATGACAAAAATAATGAAATATTTAAAGCCATATTGGCTATCCATTGTCCTTGCCCTTGGCTTGTTGTTTGGACAAGCCACATGCGAACTGACAATGCCGGATTATATGCAAAATATTGTCAACACAGGTATTCAAAATGGGGGTATTGAAAGTGGTGTCTATGAACAGATCGGTGAGAAGACATTGAATTCGTATGTAATGTTCGCTAATGATTCTGAAAAGGATTTAATTACATCTTCTTATAAGTTGGTTACACCAAGCAAGGCAACTAAGGAAGAAAAATCAAAAATCCCTGCTTTGAAAACAGAGAATGTATATCTATTAAAAGATATCAGTGAAAAAAAGGAAGAGAAGCTTTCTTCCACTTTAACCTTGCTTCAAATGACTATGGTAGAGGTTAGTAAATCGGCTAAGGAAGAGAATGTTCAAATCCCTCAACTACTGATGATGAATGGTGTGGATACATATAGAAAAGCTGCAAGATCCGAGATTTCTAAACTAGGTGATTCGACAGTAACAAGCATGAGCTCACAATTTTTAAAGAAGGAATATAGTGATCTAGGTATGGATATGGAAAAAATCCAACAAGACTATATTATCTATTCAGGACTTAAGATGTTAGGTTATGCCCTGGGCAGTGCTGTATGTGCGATATTAGTCGGATTTTTGGCAAGTCGTATTGCGGCAGGCTTCTCTAAAGATTTGCGTGAAGCCGTATTTGAAAAAGTGACGCATTTTTCCAATGAAAACCTAAATACATTTAGTACATCCAGTTTAATTACACGTACCACAAATGATATTCAACAACTACAGATGACGGTGGCAATGTTTTTAAGAATTGTCATGTATGCACCTATTATTGGTGTTGGAGCCATACTACACGTTATTGAATCTGGAGCGAATATGACTTGGATTCTAGCTTTATGTGTCGTGATTATTTTAAGCGTTGTATTGGCGATTTTTATGATTGTTATGCCAAAATTTAAGATCATGCAGAAAATGATCGATAAGATGAATAGCGTTGTACGAGAATTATTAGATGGAATGTTAGTGATTCGTGCCTTTAATAATGAAAAGATTGAAGAAGCTAAATTTGATCAAGCGAATAAAGACATTACTTCTATTTCTTTATTTACAACACGTGCTATGGCATTTATGATGCCAATTATGATGTTTTTAATGAACGGTACCACACTTATGATTCTATGGTTTGGATCCAAACAAGTGGATGCCGGCATTATTCAAGTTGGTAGTATCATGGCCTTTATGCAGTATGCGATGCAAGTCATTATGGCCTTCTTAATGATTACCATGGTTGCGATTATGCTTCCTCGTGCCAATGTCAGTGCTTTGCGTATCCATGAAGTATTAAGTAGTAATATTACAGTTAAAGATAAAGAAAAGACTCGTGATTTCTCATCCAATATGCGAGGTGTTGTATCCTTTAAAAACGTATCTTTTAGATATCCAGGTGCTGATGAAGATGTTTTAAGCCATATTAGTTTTGAAACAAAACCAGGAGAAACGACTGCCTTTATTGGAAGTACAGGATCTGGTAAGTCGACATTGATCAACTTAGTACCAAGATTCTATGATGTAACAAGTGGATCTATTTGTGTGGATGGTGTTGATATTCGAGATGTCAAACAAGCGGATTTAAGAAGTCGCATTGGCTATGTTCCACAAAAAGGTATGTTACTATCGGGAGATATCGAATCCAACTTATTATATTCAAAGAAAGATGCCAATGAAAAAGACATCGAGTCTGCTTTATCGATTTCTCAAAGTACGGAGTTTGTTTCTAAAAAACCAGAAGGCATCCACTCTGAAATCAGTCAGGGTGGTACAAACGTATCGGGAGGACAAAGACAAAGACTATCGATTGCGCGTGCCATTGTGCGTAAGCCAGAAATCTATATTTTTGATGATAGCTTTAGCGCATTAGACTTTAAAACGGATGCCAAACTTCGTGAAGCTTTGGCTGCTTCTTGTAAAGAAACGAAGAGTACGGTACTTCTTGTTGCCCAACGTATTTCAAGTATTTTACATGCCGATCAAATCATTGTACTCGATGAAGGGAAAATGGTTGGAAAAGGAACACATGCTGAATTGATGGAATCTTGTGATGTGTATCAACAAATCGCATCGAGCCAGTTGACAAAGGAGGAACTTGCCAATGTCTAATCAGAAACAAAACAATCGTCCAAGAGGTCCCATGGGCCATGGTATGCGTGGTGGTGGCGAAAAGGCAAAAGACTTCAAAGGTACAATGAAAAAGTTGTTCAATTACATCAAACCTTATAAATTTACTTTTCTAATTGGAATTATTTGTGCCGTTGTCTCCGTATGTATTATGGTCATTGGACCTAAGATTCAAGGAAATATTACTACAGAAATAGCCGAAGGCTTTATGAATAAAGTACAAGGCAAGGGTGGCATTGATTTTGATGCGATCAAAAAGACATGCACCTTATTATTAGCTATCTATGCCATGAGTACGGCCTTCTCGTATCTTCAAGGCTGGTTGATGAGTGGTGTTTCCAATAAAATGGGCTATCAGCTTCGTAAGGAAATGAATCAAAAGATTGATAAGCTTCCACTATCTTACTTTGATAAAAACAGTCATGGAGACATTTTATCTCGCTTTACTAATGATGTAGATACTCTAGTTCAATCTTTAAACCAATCTTTATCCACGATGGTATCAAGCATAGTACAAATTATTGGCTTTCTAGTGATGATGTTAAGTATATCTTGGAAAATGACATTAATGGCTCTTGTAGTGATTCCATTAAGTATGATTCTAGTGATGGTTGTAGTGAAAAAGAGTCAACGCTACTTTAAAGCGCAACAAAAATCATTAGGCTTAGTCAATGGACATATTGAAGAGATGTATGCAGCACATACGATTGTGAAAGCTTTTAATGGGGAAGAAGATTCTTTAAAATCGTTTAAAGTCTATAATAATCAATTGTATACAAGTGCATGGAAATCCCAGTTCTTGTCCGGCTTAATGATGCCATTGACAAACTTGATTGGTAATATTGGCTATGTTGGCGTATGTATTTTAGGCGGTTATTTAACGATTCATGGTGAAATTGCGGTGGGTGATATTCAATCATTTATTACGTATACACGTAACTTTACGCAACCAATCTCACAAATCTCACAATCAATGAATATGTTACAGAGTACGGCAGCTGCTGCAGAGCGTGTCTTTGAATTCTTGGCGAGTGAAGAAGAAGTTGCTGAAGTACAAAATCCAGTTGTATTCTCAGATGTGCAAGGCCAAGTAACTTTTGAGAATGTATGTTTTGGATATGATCCAAATAAGATTGTCATCAACGATTTTTCGATGTATATCAAGCCAGGCCAAACAACCGCTATTGTAGGTCCTACAGGTGCAGGTAAAACAACGATTGTCAAATTATTGATGCGTTTCTATGATTTAAATGCAGGCGCTATTTATATTGATGGCCATAATATTACAGACTACACAAGAAGTGATTTACGTAATATGGTCGGTATGGTATTACAGGATGCTTGGCTATTTGAGGGAAGCATTTTAGAAAACTTACGATTTGGAAGACCCAACGCAACCGATGAAGAGGTCATGAAAGCTGCCAAAGCTGCGCATGTCGATCATTTTATTCGTACATTAGATCATGGCTATGATACGGTATTAAATGAAGCTTCTAGTAATATTAGTCAAGGACAACGACAATTGTTAACGATTGCCCGTGCCTTCTTGGCAGATCCTAAAATCTTGATTTTAGATGAGGCGACAAGCAGTGTGGATACACGTACAGAAGTCTTGATTCAAAAGGGAATGGATGAGTTAATGAAGGGTCGTACAAGCTTTGTGATTGCGCACCGCCTATCTACGATTCGTGATGCGGATAATATTATCGTTATGGATCATGGTGACATTGTAGAAGTAGGAAGCCATGATGAATTGATGAAGTGTAATGGCTTCTATACGAAGTTATATAATGCACAATTTGAAGAGGCTTAAGATATGCGTAAGATCATAGTGGATTTGAATAGGGTTAGAGACAATGACTTTGAAATAATGTATGAACTCTTTGGGTTAGATGTACAAAATAAATCGTATGAAGATTTTGAAAGAAGAATGCTTCAAATGTCGATTGAGACAATTATTGAAGTAAAGAATCGAGAACAGAATCTAAAATCTTGTTCAAAATGGATCTTTGTCTTAGAGGATATTCAACAAAAAAGTGATTGTATGTATTGTATTTGGGGTGAGTAAGACTTGGGTATATAAATATACAATCTGATTTAAGCGCAATTGATAGTCAAGTATGGGGCTTATTATGTTATTAAAACTGAAAAGTTTGAAATTGTGTTTAGGTTTATGTGGTATGATATATATACAATAAAGGCGAGGAACATTTGGTTGACATCGAATGAAGCCTTGGAGCGCTGATGACGCCATCGTCACCCTAGGCCCTTTTAAAAAAAAGCAATACAGGGACAACGCTCATCCAAAAGAGGCACTTTATGTGCCTCTTTTGGATATCATAAAGAAAGGTATAATATGTGGGATATGGATTTGTCTTTTTTGCAGGAAAGTGCCCAAATCTTTTTAGACGAATTTGTTTAAAGGAATATAACATCTCACTTTTAGATAAATCGCTTTCTTTTTGAATTAGATTCATATATAATAAAAACGTGTTAAGGAGTGTGAAATTATGAAAGACATTACCGAAACAATGACATTTACTACGGAAGAGATTCGTCGTGAAAATATCAAGATGATTCTACGTGAAGTAAGTGATGCTTTGGAAGAACGTGGTTATAATTCAGAAAATCAGATTGCTGGTTATTTGATCAGTAACGACCCTGCGTATATTTCTTCTCACAAGAATGCTCGTAACTTGATTCAAAAGATCGAACGTTATGAAATCATTGAAGAACTTGTACGTGCGTATTTAGAGAAATAATGGATCGTATCATTGGTTTAGATCTTGGTTCAAAAACATGTGGTGTATCGATTTGTGATGCGCTTCATATTACATGTCGTGCTTTAACGACTGTGCGTTTTGAATCGGATGATTATGATGCTTGTTTAGAAGAAGTTTTAAAGCTATTAAAAGAAAATAAAATCAAAGAAGTAGTTTTAGGCTTGCCAAAGCACATGAATGGAGATATCGGAATTCGTGGTGAAATATCTTGTGAATTTGCCAAGAAATTAGAGTCTTCGGGTATTACAGTTCATCTATGGGATGAGCGACTTACAACGGTTGCGGCCGAAAAAATCTTACTACAGGGGGATGTTTCTAGAAAGAAACGTAAAAAAGTAATTGATCAGATGGCTGCCGTTCAAATTTTACAGAGTTTTTTGGACAGACAAAACGGGGGATTCTAGATCCTCCTTTATTTTTGAAAGGAAAAGTATATTTATGTTAGATTCAAATAGTTTATATGTATATGATGAAGATGGAAATGAAAAAAAGATGACCATCTTATTCACTTTTGACAGTGATGAAACGGGCTGCCAATATGTGGTTTTCCAAGACCCAGACAATGATGAGGGCGAAGTATTCGCATCTCGCTATGACGACAAAGGGCAGTTGATTCCGATAGAAAGCGAAGCCGAATGGGAAATGGTAGAAGAAGTAATCAACACGTTTGTTGAGGACGAGGAAAATGCCGACTAGGCGAAAAGTCAATTCTGTAAGAGTTGTCCTATTAGTCGTTGTATTCATTTTAATTATCGCCGGTCTTGGTTCGATTTTTGTCGTAAAGACAGGATTATCAAGTACGGGCAATGGGGATAAGGAAGTAGTGTTTACCATTGAAAACAATGAATCATTTGATTCGATTTTAGAGAACTTGAAAAAAGAGAATCTGATCTCAAATGCGAGTGTTGCCAAGCTTTATGCCAAGGTAAGTCACAACACAAACTTTGTGGCAGGTACTTTTGAATTGGATAATGGCATGAGCGTAAAAGATATTTTGTCTACCATTCAAGATAGTACAAAGCTAAAGAAAGATGCTCTTGTCTTAAAAATACCGGAAGGCAAATGGGCTAAGGAGATTGCGGCTGAAATATCAAATTTATATGATGGAAAGTATTCTTCAGAAGAAATTTTAAATCAATGGAATGATATTTCTTATATTCAAACGCTCGCAAAGGATTATTCTTTCTTAAATGTAGATGATTTAAATAATTCCAACTATAAAGTGAAATTAGAAGGGTATTTATTTCCTGACACATATTTCTTGGAAAAAGATGACTCTCTTGATGATATTACACGTGTTCTGTTAGATCGTTTTGATGTGATGTATAAAGAGAATAAAAAGGCATTTGATAAAAGTGACTTATCCATCCATCAAATCATTAGCTTGGCAAGTGTCGTTCAATTTGAAGCAAGCAAACCTGGTGATATGGCTAAAATTGCCGGTGTTTTCTACAATCGTTTAGATCAAGGTATGAAACTACAATCGAGTGTAACGGTATGTTATGCATTATATGATGATTTCAACGATCCAAAAGATTGTGAAACCAATCCAGAAGTAGATTCACCATACAATACGTACTTACATGAAGGCTTACCAATTGGACCAATTCTAAATCCAGGTGATGAAGCAATTAATGCCGTATTGAATCCAGAAAAAACAGATTATCTATTCTTTGCGGCCGATATATACAACAAAGTGGATGGTAAAGTGCATTACACAAAAACGTACGAAGAACATTTAGAAGAATGCGAAAAATTAGGCTTAAATCTGTAACAATGTTTTGCATAATTTAAGGATTATGTTATAATTTTTTGTGCTAAATACAAGGAGTGATACCACATGGCAAATGAAAAATTTTACGTTACCCAAGAAGGTTATAATGATTTAATCAATGAACATGAAAACCTAGTTCATAAAGTTCGTCAGGAAGTTATCGTTGAGTTGCAGGAAGCTCGTGCACAAGGTGACTTGTCTGAAAACGCCGACTACGATGCAGCCAGAGAACACCAGGCCCAAGTCGAAGGTCGTATTCGTGAATTAGAGGCAATGATCAAAAATGCTGAAATCATTAGTGAAGCCGATAATGCGGAAGATAAAAAGACAAAGAATGTTGTAAAATTGGGATCCACTGTTAAAATCTTAGATTTATCAGACAACCAAGAAGTAACATTCAATATCGTTGGTACAATTGAAGCGGATCCATTCAATGGTAAGCTTTCAAACACAACACCACTTGCAGAAGTCATCATGGACCACAAAGCTGGAGATGTATGTACTGTAAGACGTGTTGAAGAACCATATGATGTAAAAATTCTTGAAGTTAAATAGAAAAACATCAAAAAATTACGTATAAGAGAAGGGTGATATTTATGAAACGAACTCTTCTCTTTTTTTGTCTCTTTATTTTCTTTACCTTTACTTGCTTTAACCGGTATACACCTATAACCTTACAAGAAGCCAAGCCCACTTTGATGCAAGTGGAAATCAAGGGGGCCATTCAAAATCCGGGTGTTTATACTTTAAAGCGGAACAGCTCCATTTCAAGTTTAATTCAAATGAGCGGAGGCTTATTAGAAAACAGTGATACATCTAGAATCAGTTTTAACTATATCCTACAAGATAAAGATGTGGTGGTGATTCCAGAAAAACAAGAAGTCAAACTCATTTCTATTAATAGTGCCACACTTGAAGAACTACAAACACTTCCAGGTATTGGTCCGGCCATTGCCCAAAGAATCATGGAGTATCGTAAAAGTAACACATTTCAATCTTTAGAACAAATCCAAAATGTCAAAGGCATTGGTCCAGCCATGTTTAATAAGATCAAGGATAAGATCTGCCTATGATGTTGATACTTTCACTTGGCTTTTTGGCCTGCCTAATCTTAAAAGAAATACTTTGTATACTCTGTTTTACACTTTTCTTTCTTGTCTATCTAGACTATCGGTTTAAAGATAAAAGAATTCGGATTCTATTTATTTTATTTAGCCTATTAAGCTGTATCCTTGTATATCCAAAAGAAGTTCAACAACAGAATACATATAAAATTACAGAAATAAAGAAAGGGTACTACATAGGTAAAAATAGAGGTTCTAAAATTCTTATTCAAACAGATTTAGATTTAAGTTTTCAAGATGAAGTTAAAGTCAAAAACATAGAGCCTATTCATACAGATGATAATTTTACGCTGTTTAGTTTTACTCGATACAATGAAAATAAGAACATCAGGTTTAAGACAAATTCTGTAGAAATCATCCACAAATCAACATCATTCAAGTCTAGACTCTACAACTATCTAAAGTCGAAACCCAATTCTTCCATTGTCTTATCCTTATACTATGGCATACACGATGAAAGTATAGATGAAATCTATACGATGCTTGGATATGGCTATATGAGTGCATACTACATTGTTTTACATGTGTTAAAGCGAAAGTGGGATGAGACTCATATTCGAAGAATCCTTCTAGTCTTCAGTGTTCTATTTGGTCATTTCTTTGTGTTTACACTTTCACTCACACGATTTATTTTGTATCAGTTGAGTACTCTATTATTCACATCCAAACCTAATCAAATGGCTTTTACGATCCTTTGTTTTGGCATGATCTATCCAAATCAAGTACTATCCATATCTTTTGTATGTCCACTCTTATTACAACTCGTATCGTATTTTTGTACAGAACACAAATGGATCGTACAAAAGATGGTCTTGCTTGGATTGATGTTTATTTACTTTAAGAAAGTGAATCTTATTTCATTGTTTTTCTTTAACATATTTAGAAAACTGTATGGTTTGATCTTTTTATTTGGATTTACAGTGCAGGATTTAATAAATCTAAAATTACCAGACCTTACTATACATTATGCACCTAGAATCCTATTTATAGTTCTATTTATAATCTTCTATATACAATGCTTAAAACACTTTCAATGGAAATATCTATGGATATGTATCGTTCCATTTCTAGAAATCTATTGTAATCCTTTCTTTCAAGTCTATACATTAAATATAGGTCAAGCTGACTGCAGCATCATTGTAGAACCCTTCCATAAAAGTGTAGTGATGATTGATTGTGGGCAAAACCTATATCGTGATAATGTCGAAAGAATTATTATGCCCTTTCTAGAAAACAAGAACATTCATGCGATTGATACATTGATACTTACACATGATGACTTTGATCATAATGGGGGATATGACAGTTTAAAAGAAAAAATTGAAATCAAAGAAGTTATAGAAGATTCAAATCAATCGGTTCATGTCGATTATCCATTTTATTTGTTGTTAAGTGAAAGAGAATCTAAGGATACCAATGATTCAAGTCTTATTAGTTATTTTACGTATGATCATTTAACTTATCTTTTTATGGGGGATGCGAGTAAACAAATTGAAAAACAATTGATGGCTACATACGATTTAAAAGCCGATGTCATAAAAGTAGGACATCATGGATCGAATACGAGTTCAGACCCAGATTTTCTTGACTCTTTAGATTGTAAGGTCGCTTTGATTAGTTGTGGCTATAAGAATAAGTATGGTCATCCAAGTGTTGAAACACTCAAGACATTAGAAACTTTACACATAAATACACTATGTACGAGTGATTGTGGAAGTATAGCCATGTATTCTTTATTTCGCTTTTCATTTGTTGTCACAAACGATGGAATGTTTGGTATAATATGGACATGATTTATATTTTATACGGAAAAGACAAAAGCATGGTTTCTATGAAGCTAGAGGCCATTAAAAAAAGACATCATATTCAAGAAAACGTAAATATTTATGATGCCCAAGCGGACGAAATATCCAATGTTCTACAAGATTTAGATGCCTATTCGATCTTTGATGATGACAAGATGATTATTGTCAATAACTGTACGTTTCTTTCAAGTAAGAATACGACAAACTATGAAGTGGATCCTTTTCTAGTAAGAAAAGATACAGACATGATTCTTGTGCTTGTTTGTCCAAGTGATAAACTGGATACAAGAAAGAAAAAGGTCAAAGAAATCAGTGGGTGTGCAACATTGTATTCTTGTTTAGCACTCGATGAAAAGTCACAAAAGTTTTATGTGCAAGATAAACTGAAGGAATATGGAGTCAAGGTCGATTTTAAAACGTTAGATTGGATGACTTCCAGAATGGGACTCGATCCCATGTGCATTCAGAATGAAATTGAAAAGATTTCCATCTATTCAAAACATCCAACGCTTGAAGACGTACAAAATTTACTTGTCGTAGAACCTATGAATGACATCTTTAAAATGGTTGATGCCTTCTTTAGTCAAAATGGGATTTTATTATTAGCCTACTACCGTAACTTTAGAAAGCTGAATATGCAGCCAGTAGCTATCGTTGCGCTTTTGGCAAGTCAAATTCGTTTTCTATTCCAAGTACGCGTATTAATGGATGAAGGAAAGGCACAAGCAACCATTGCCCAAGAGTTAAAGGCCAATCCGTACCGCGTGAAACTGAATATGCAAAAGGCCATGCGCTTTTCAAGTGAAGCCTTACTTTACAATCTATCTTTACTAGCGGATTTTGATCAACAAATGAAAATGGGTAAGATTGATAAGGATGATGGTTTTGAATACTTCTGTCTAAACTTAATGATGAACAAGGATTAACCTTGTTCTTTTTTAATTTTAGACATTCATAGTGTCTATTAAGGTGATTTAATGAAAAGAAAAAGGAGAAAAATATGATTCTAGAATTAAGAGCAAAGAATTGTTTTGTATTTCAAAATCAAATTGTGTTTTCTTTGGATCATTCAATAAGACTACGGCTTTATATGGACCGAATAATGTGGGTAAATCATGTTTGATCAAATGCATTCAGGCAATGAAAGATATATTGTTGAATAAGAAGGTTAAACTTACGTCAAATTTATTTTCAAATAATTCAATATGTGAGTTAGGCATTACATTTCTATATCGGGATATGAAATATTCGTATGATATAAAGTATGATACAAAGCTAAATCAATTTATATATGAGTCTTTAACAAGTAAAGATATTATTCTATATAAAAGAGATTTATTAAATCAAATATTTGATTGTAAAGATGAAGAGACTAAAAAGTTCATGTTTTATATGGTATCTGATAATGTTCTTTTTCATGAAATGAATACGGAGTACATGAAAAATATAAAAGATGTCTTTGTGAGTTTTGCGCACACGATGGATATTATAAGTACAACTCAATGGAATGGTTCATCGGGTGCTGAAAAGTTAATATCTCTTTTAAAACATATTGAACCACAAAGAATTTTAATCGTTGATAACTTGGATGATGGCCTGGATTTTGGAGTTGTAAATATGATTCTTGAGATGTCGACTTCTTCTCAATTGATATTTGTAGCTTACAATACATCTATATCAAATTGTGATGAGTATTGGTTTATTCATAGAGAAAATGAAAATGTGTATGTATATTCATTTGATAATATTGATAGTGTCATGGAACTGTATAAAGAGGGTATGATTAGTGCTATTTCTGAACCAAGTTTGATTGAATCGTTGATTGATTTAAAAAGGTTCAAATGCAGCAATTAATTCTTCCACAGTTGAACAGGAAGGTATGTTTGGATCATTTACTAATTTTCTTAACTAAAGGACATTATCATTTTGTTCATTGTTTTAGAAGGGTGTTAGGTGAAATAATGTTTTAGTTTTTTTGAGAATACTGTGATTGATTTTAAGGTAAATATTGGTATAATTATATTGAAGGTAGCAATACCTTTAGATGTGGTAAGCATCTTTAAAAGTTGTGGTCGGATGAGAGACGGTAAACGCTCATGTCTATTTACATGCTCGACAACCGAGAGAAAAGTTGTAGTCGGATGAGAGACGGTAAACGCTCATGTCTAATCATTGTCGACAACCGACAGAAAAACTTACCAGATATGTATTAAAAGGAGTAGTGATACTCCTTATTTTTTTTAGAGGTACACATGGGAACGAATCGAAATATTTTAAGACCAGGTCAAAAGGAGAGATTACGTAGAGGAGCGATTCAAGGAAGTTGTTACTACAATCATTTTTTAAAAGATAAAACTTTTGTCGTTGTTACAGAAGATTATATGTATTGTTCAATAACATTTAAAAAGCAAGATTTCTGCCATTTTACAGGACTATCAATAGCTCGAGTATCAGAAAGTAATTTCTTTGACATTTGCCTTAATGGGACTATTACTAATTCCAATATAAGAGATGAACAACATTATGACTACAATACATTAAGAGTCAAAAATAACATTTTAAAAAAATTAAATAAGTTTTTGCATGCGGATGCGTCAACGAATTTATTTATTTCTGGTTTAGTTACAAATACATTTACTTTTTCTTGTGCTATTCGAAATGATACAGAAAATATGACAATTTGTTTTGTTGGAGAAAACAATCGCGCTCGCAGTCTTCGAAAAGCAAGAAATTCTAGAAATACTCAATCTGAAAAGCAAATCATTGGAATTTTTGAGTTGTATAATAACAAATGGGATAAATGTATATATATCCGCAACAGGCAAGATATTGTAGATAATTTTAATCATGATATTTTTTCTGATGAGCTAAAAAGATATTTACATATTGATTAATTACTAACGTTGATTTTTTGAAAGTCACATTTAATAAAAAATGATATAGATATTATTATCATTAAATAAACTAGTGCTATTTACCTTAAGAGACAAAAGAAATGTAATGACATATTATCTACAAGTTTATTCAGCATTATAACAATATGGTGAGTTACATATAATAATGATTGGAACAAGATGTTTTAAGTTGGATTCATGAAAATTAATAATATCTTAGGTAGTATTCAAAACAAAGATATATGCTCAGAAGTCAATTTATGTAAAATGTTGTGTAAGTGTCAATTCTAGCTCTATATCCTAGTTTATTAAATGTTTCTATATACGAGAAAAAGCACCTCGATAACGAGGTGCGATTATTTGTCTAATGCAGTAATTAATTCTTCCGTAGTTGAATAGGAAGGCGTGTTTGGATCATCTAGCATTTGTTTGCCTTCTTCAATGGCTTCAATTGTTGTTTGGTTTGGTTCGTGATTCTTCATTTTTTCCTCCATGTAGACAAAAAAAGGCTCCTCTGAAAAAGTGGACCAGATTTAGCGTGATAGGTACGTTACTTACAACAGAATCATATCAGAAATAAAAAAAGAAGTCATATGACTTCTTAATCCTTCATTACGCGATTTCGTTAATAGCTTTTGCTAAACGTGCTTTTTGACGGCTAGCGTAGTTTTTGTGGTGAATACCTTTAGCTACGGCTTTGTCCAATTTAGAACTGCAGTCGTTGTAAGCTGCTACAGCAGCTTCTTTATCTTTAGCATCAACAGCTGCTAATACAGCTTTAATACTTGATTTCAATGCTGATTTTTTAGATACGACTAATTTGTGAGCCTTGTTATTTGTTTTAACACGTTTCTTTTGAGATTTAATCTGTGGCATGAAGTGCACCTCCTGACATAAATTGCATATGGATTATAGCAAAATTTCTGATTTATTGCAACACAACTTCAAAAAAATACGCTATAATACTCTAGTATTGGAGTGATATTATGGAAAATAGACGCATTATTTTTATGGGAACACCCAAAATTGCTAGTGTCGTATTAAAAACAATGTTAGAAAATGATATACATGTAGGCTTAGTGGTAACACAGCCGGATAAGAAAAAGGGTAGAAAACAACAGTTAGTTTATTCAGAAGTCAAAGAAGTGGCTTTAGAATATGACATTCCTGTATTTCAGCCTGTTAAAATTAAGTCAGACTATCAAACGATACTTGATTTTGCCCCTGATTTAATTGTGACATGTGCTTATGGACAAATTGTACCTAAGGAAGTCTTGGACTTTCCTGTGTATGGTTGTGTGAACCTTCATGGTTCTTTGCTTCCTAAATATAGAGGGGGAGCCCCAATCCAAAGAGCCATTTGGAATGGTGATAAAGTAAGTGGGATGTCCTTAATGAAAATGGCACCTAAAATGGATGCAGGTCCTGTTTTAGCCCAAAAAGAAATTGATATATTGCCTGAAGACAATTCCACATCTTTATTTGAAAAGATGGGTATTTGTGCAAGTGAGTTATTACTGGAACATTTTGAAGAGATTTGTTCTGGCAAGGCTGTCTATGTAGAGCAGGATGAAAGTCAGGCTGTATTCTCGCCTATTTTATCTAAAGAAGAAGAACATATCGATTTAAATCAGGATGATGAACACATCTTGAATCAAATTCGTGCTTTCTCAGATGCACCAGGTGCTTATGTATTGTTGAATGGAAAGAAATTTAAGATTTTAAAGGCAAGTTATTTAGATGAACAGAATGAGTTTGGTCGTCTTATCAAGATTGGCAAGAACAAACTTGGCATTGGTCTTCATTTGGGTACACTTGTGATTGAAACTTGTCAAATGGAAGGAAAGCCAGTCATGGATTGTGCAAGCTTCTTTAATGGACAGGGTCGTAACTTGGTAGGAAATATTGTAGATTAGGGGGAAATCTATGGATCAAAAGAATGTTCGAAATTTTTGTATCATTGCACATATTGACCACGGAAAAAGTACGTTAGCCGATCGTATCTTGGAACTTACGGATACGGTGGAAAAGCGTGAAATGAAAGATCAAATTCTAGATTCAATGGATCTAGAAAGAGAGCGTGGTATCACAATTAAATTAAATGCTGTACAGCTTGTATATCATGCCAAAGATGGACAAGACTACTTGTTCCATCTTATTGATACACCAGGCCATGTCGACTTTACATATGAAGTGTCTCGCTCTTTAGCGGCATGTGATGGGGCTATTTTAGTCGTGGATGCAGCTCAAGGCGTACAAGCACAGACTTTAGCCAATGTATATTTGGCATTAGAAAACGACTTGGAAATCTTGCCTGTATTAAATAAGGTGGATCTTCCAAGTGCCCAACCAGAAGTGGTGAAAAAAGAAATTGAAGATTTAATTGGATTGGATTGTAGTGAAGCGGTTGAAATCAGTGCTAAATCGGGATTGAATGTCGATAAAGTGCTAGAAGAAATCGTGCATAAATTACCAAGTCCCAAAGGGGATAAAGAAGCACCAACACAAGCTTTAGTCTTTGACTCTTTCTATGATTCCTATCGTGGAATCATTGCGTTTGTATCGGTAAAGAATGGAACAATCAAACCAAAAGATAAGATTCGCTTTATGGCAACCGGCGCTGAATATGAGGTCACAGAAGTGGGTGTTCGTACACCAAAAGAAGTTGTGGAAGACCAATTGAACTGTGGAGATGTAGGATGGGTCAGTGCAGCCATTAAAAACATTGAAGATGTTCGTGTCGGTGATACGATTACAGTTGCATCCAATCCTGCAAGTGAACCACTATCTGGATATCGTGAAATGCACCCGATGGTATATTGTGGTTTGTATCCTGTAGACAATGCGCGTTATGACGATTTAAAAGAAGCGTTGTCCAAATTAAAATTAAATGATGCGGCTCTACACTATGAACCGGAAACATCACAAGCTTTAGGGTTTGGATTTCGATGTGGATTCTTAGGTTTATTACATATGGACGTAGTTGAAGAGCGTTTAGAGCGTGAATACAATCTTAGTTTGATCGCAACAAGTCCTTCCGTAATTTATCATGTCTATAAAACAGATGGTACTATGGAAGAAATCGATAACCCATCGGCTTTACCAGAACCTCAAAAAGTGGATCATATTGAGGAACCATATGTGAAGTGTGACATTATGGTGCCAAAAGAATTTGTGGGTCCGATGATGGATCTTTGTCAGAAAAAACGTGGTGAATATGTAGACCTTCAAGTTTTAGATGATGTTCGTATGATGATGGTTTACCAAATGCCATTAAGTGAAATTATTTATGATTTCTTTGATAAGATGAAATCTTGTACAAAAGGATATGCTAGTTTTGACTATGAATTTAGCGGATACCGTACAAGTAGTCTAGTGAAGATGGATATTTTATTAAATGGACAGATCGTCGATGCTCTATCTACCATTGTGTTTAGAGATTTTGCGTACAACCGCGGTAACGCGATGGCCGTAAAATTAAAAGACTTGATTCCTAAGCAGCAATTTGAAATTCCTGTACAGGCAGCTATTGGTGGAAAGATCATTGCACGTACAAACATTAAGGCATTGCGTAAAAACGTATTGGCAAAATGTTATGGTGGCGATATCTCACGTAAAAAGAAGTTGTTAGAGAAACAAAAAGAAGGAAAGAAACGTATGAAGATGGTTGGATCGGTAGAGATTCCTCAAGAAGCCTTCATGGCCGTTTTAAGTATGGATGACGACTAATGGTACCATCAGCCTATGTACATATTCCATTCTGTGATTCGATATGTGCGTATTGTGATTTTGTCCGGATTCAAAAAAATGAACAGTTCTTTTCGAGTTGGAAAGAAAAGTTAATACAAGAAATTCAAGAGTATAAGATTTCAAATCTTCATACTCTTTATTTTGGTGGGGGCACACCAAGTGTATTAAGTTTGGATGATTTTGCATCGATAAGAAATTGTTTTCCCAAAGATATTGATGAATTTACCGTAGAATGCAATCCCGAATCCTTAGATGAAGAAAAACTAGCATCTTATGTTTCTTTGGGAGTCAACCGTATTAGTTTGGGTGTACAAAGCTTTAATGATGATCTATTAAAAGTCTGTCGAAGAAGACATACATCCAATCAGGCTAAGAATGTAATTCGATGGATTCAAGAAAGTGGAATTCATAATTTCTCCATTGATTTAATTTTTGGACTTCCAAATCAAACAATGGAAGATGTGAAAATAGATATTTCCACATTTTTAAGTTTAGATATACCACACTTATCCATCTATTCTTTACAGATTGAAGAAAATTCAATATTTGGAAAGACAGGTGTAGAGCCTTGTGATCCAGATCTTGAAGCGGATATGTTTGAATACATTACGAAAACACTTGAAGCAGCCGGATATATTCATTATGAGATTTCTAGCTTTTGTAAGCCAGGCTATTATTCCAAACATAATCTAGCCTATTGGCAAGATAAAGACTTCTATGGCTTTGGCTGTGGCGCAAGTGGAAGACTTGATGGCATTCGTTATGATAATACGACAAGTTTAAAGCAGTATTGTTTGAAGGGTCCTTGTTCTACATATATTCCTGAACCACTATCTGAACGAGGTATGGATGCGATCATGATGGCATTGCGTACAAAGTTTGGGTTGAATATAAGAGAATGGAATTTGAAATATCAGAATGATTTTAAAAATCATTATGCCACTGTATTAGATACGTATCGTGAGTATTTTTGTTTCGAAGGGGAATGTATCTATTTAAATGATGCTGGACTTGAAATATTAAATACGATTCTAGTTGATTTTATGATGATAGAATGATATCATTTAGTAGCTTTTGTACTGAGAGTCTGGCTACTTCCAACCTTTCGCTCGGTAGAAAAGGACTAATATACATGGAGGAAGAAAAAATGTTATTAAAATCTGAAAAACAAGCAATTATGCAAGAGTATGCAGTACACGAAGGTGACACAGGTTCTCCTGAAGTTCAAATCGCAGTATTGACTGAAGAAATCAACCGTTTAACTGAACACTTCAAAGAACACAAACACGATTACCACTCACAACGTGGATTGATGAAAAAAGTTGGTCGTCGTAAAAAATTGTTAGCTTACTTGAAGGGTAAAGATTTAGACCGTTACAAAGCATTGATCGCTAAATTAGGTTTAAGAAAGTAATCGAAAAGATTACTTTTTTTTTATGTATTTATTTGATAGAATATAAAAGTATGATTGAGGTGAAAAAATGGCGAAACAAGAGTTTCATTTAGATTTTTGTGGTCGGGGGATCACAGTAGAAACTGGTGAAATCGCAAAACAGGCTGATGGAGCCGTTATTATCCGTTATGGAGATACAGTGACTTTATCAACTGCTTGTGCATCAAACCAGGCAAAAGAAGGGATTGACTTTTTCCCTTTAACAGTAAGTTTTGAAGAAAAGTTATATTCTGTTGGAAAAATTCCAGGAGGATTTTTACGTCGTGAAGGAAGACCAAGCGAACATGCGACATTAACAGCTCGTATGATCGACCGTCCAATCCGTCCTTTATTTGCGGAAGGATTCCGTAATGAAGTACAGGTTGTCAACACGGTATTAAGTGTAGATCAAGATGCAAGTCCTGAAATGGCAGCTATGTTTGGTGCTTCATTGGCATTATGTATTTCAGATATTCCATTCAATGGACCAATCGCAGGTGTTAAAGTTGGACGTATCAATGGAGAATTGGTTGCCAACCCTACAGTGGCTCAAATGGAAGAAAGTGATATCGATTTAACTGTTGCGGGTACTGCAAAAGCTTTAAACATGGTTGAAGCTGGAGCTAAAGAAGTTAGCGAAGAAGATATGCTTGCGGCATTGATGTTTGGACATGAACAAATCAAAAAATTATGTGCATTCCAAGAAGAAATCGTAGCCGCTTGTGGTAAAGAAAAACGTGAAATCGAATTGTATGCCGTAGATGAAACAATCGATCGTGAAGTTCGTGCAAACTTTGAAGCACAAATTCGTGCAGCTGTATCGATTAAAGAAAAATTAGAGCGTTACGGAAAAATTGATGATTTAACAGATGAAGCAGCTGAAATGATTGCAAACAAAGATTATGAATCTGAAAAAGATCAAAACAATGCGGTGAAACAAGCTCGTGAAATCTGTCGTGGTATTGAAGCAGACGAAGTACGTCGTTTGATCATTGAAGATAAAGTACGTCCAGATGGCCGTCAAATCGATGAAATCCGTCCATTGAACTCACAAGTTGATTTACTTCCTCGTGTTCATGGTTCGGCTTTATTTACGCGTGGAGAAACACAGGTATTATCTACAACTACATTGGGTGCATTAAATGACAACCAGATCATTGATGACTTAACTGTTGTTGATTCAAAACGTTTCATGCACCATTATAATTTCCCACCATATTGCGTTGGTGAAACTGGACGTATGGGAAATCCAGGACGTCGTGAAATTGGTCATGGTGCCTTAGGCGAAAGAGCTTTAGCTCAAGTTTTACCCAGTGTAGATGAATTCCCATATACAATTCGTACAGTAGCGGATGTTATGGAAAGTAACGGATCTAGTTCTCAGGCAAGTATTTGTGCAGGAACAATGTCTTTAATGGCTGCTGGTGTTCCAATCACAGCACCTGTTGCGGGTATTGCGATGGGATTGATCATGGATGATAATTCAGGTAAATATACTGTTTTAACAGATATCCAAGGTATGGAAGATCACTTTGGAGATATGGACTTTAAGGTTGCCGGAACGAAAAATGGTATCACAGCTTTACAGATGGATATCAAAGTAACAGGTATTACTAAAAATATCTTCGAAGAAGCATTGGCACAAGCTCACAAGGCACGTTTAGAAATCTTAGATAACATGTTGGCATGTATCCCGAGTCCAAGAGAACAATTGAGTCCATATGCACCTAAGATTGCGATGATGAACATTGATCCAGATAAGATTAAAGATGTAATCGGACCTGGTGGAAAAATGATCAACGAAATCATTGCGCAATGTGACAATGTAAAAATTGATATTGATGATGATGGAAAAGTAGTTATCTACCACAATGATTATGATACAATCGAAAAGGCGAAACAAATGATTAGTGACATCGTACGTGTTGCCAAAGTTGGAGATGTATTTGCAGCAAAAGTTGTTCGTCTAGAAAAATTCGGTGCATTCGTTAACTTGTTTGGTAATACAGATGGTTTATTACACATTTCTAAAATTTCTCACCACCGTGTAGATAAAGTAGAAGACGTGTTAAAACTTGGTGATATCATCGATGTTAAGGTTACAGAAATCGACAATAAGGGTCGTATCAATGTAAGCGCAAAAGCTTTACTTCCAAAACCTAAAACGGAAGAAGAAAAAACAGAAGCGTAAAAGTTAGGAACTCGTTAAAAACGAGTTCTTTTTTCTTGACTATGTGGTAAAATAGTTGGGTAGAGGTGAAAATTATGGATTTTAATACAGAAGTACTTAAATATAAAGACGATTTCTTAAAAGACTTAAACACACTTGTATCGTATGAAAGTGTTCGTGATGAATCAACGAAAGCTGAAAATGCTCCTTTTGGAAAAAACTGTCGTGACGTATTGGATGCCATGTTAGATATGGCCAAGCGCGATGGCTTTGAAACCAAAGACATTGATGGATATGCAGGTGTTGTTGAATATGGTCAAGGAGAAGAAACCTTTGGCGTTTTAGGACACTTGGACATTGTGCCACTAGGAGAGGGATGGACAAAAGATCCTTTAAAAGTAACATTAGAAAATGGCTACATCTTTGGACGTGGTGTTATGGATGATAAAGGTCCTGCATTAGCTGGATACTATGCATTAAAGATGATTCGTGACTTAAACATTCCTTTGAAAAAAAGAGTCATGTTGATTACGGGATGCGATGAAGAATCTGGTATGGAATGTATGAACTACTATGTTGATCATGCTGAAGTTCCACAAATGGGATTTGTACCCGATGCCAATTTCCCAGTTATTTATGGTGAAAAAGGTGGCTTACATGTTGGCTTAGTAAGTAGTGATGCAACTGTCATCAAAAAACTTCATGCGGGAAGCCGTCCAAATATTGTGATTGGTAAAGCCGATGTCACAGTGGATGTCATGAGTTATCAACAAGAAGATTTATTTAAGTTCTATTGTGCTACGCAAGGTGTTAAGGGTTCCATCAAAAGAAGTGAAGATGGTGTAACTTTACATATTGATGGTGCATTTGCGCATGCAGCTATGCCATATAACGGTATAAATGCCGCTGTCTTATTGTTGAACTTTATTGGTGAAGCCTATGATGATCAACTTTCAAAAGATTTATATTTCTTATTAAAAGACTGGATGGGTAAACCAGTAGGTATTGAAAAAGATGGCTTATATATGTCTTTCTTGACAATGAATACAGGCATTGTCAATATGGAAAACAATGAAACAGACATCTTAATTGATATTCGTTATCCAAATGATACAAATGCCGATGAAATCATGGCAAAATTTGATGCATCCTGTGCAAACTTGACTTCAAATATAAAAGCAGAAAATCGTGGAGATTCAAAACCATTATTCGTAGACCCAGATTCTCGTTTAGTGAAAGATTTAATGAGTGTCTATCAAAAATACACAGGCGATACTTTCTCTTGTCCAATCACAATTGGCGGTGGAACGTATGCTCGTAAATTTGAAAATTTTGTATCGTATGGACCAGAACTTCCAAATGAAGTGATTGAAACCGATGCGTTTGTAGGAGGATGTCACCAACGTGATGAAGGTATTAAATTAGATAACTTATTGCAGGCTATCTGTATTTATGCCGATGCGATCGTGACATTGTGCAGCTAATATGAGAATGCGTAAAGTAAAGTGGGCAACGGATTATTTGCCTACTGCGAGTTGTTTAGTAAAAGAACCATCTAAACAAGCAGGAAACTGGAAAAAGCTATTGGATACAGATACTTTACATATCGAAATTGGGTGTGGTAAAGGAAACTATTCTTTAGATATGGCTAAGATGTATCCAGACACTGGATTTATTGCGATTGAAAAGAATGAGAGTGCTGCAGGTATTGCCGCTAAAAAATACGATGAGGATACAGAAAAGAAACGTTTGAAACTGATTCAAGATGATGCGAGTTCCATTGGAGAATGGTTTGGTCCGCGTGAAGTGGATGTGATCCACTTAAATTTCTCGGATCCATGGCCTAAAAAGCGCTATGCGAAAAGACGTTTATCCAGCGCTACTTTTTTAGATCAATACAAGCGTATTTTATCTTTCAATGGTGAAATCCAAATGAAGACCGATAACAGTGCTTTATTTGAATATAGCTTGATTGAATTTCAAAATGCCGGTTTTAAGATAGTTGAAATCAGTGTAGATTATCGTCGTGAAAAACATGATGAAGATGCAATTACAGAATATGAACAAAAATTCATTTCTTTGGGTCAGCCAATTTATCGTTGTGTTTGGAGGTATGCACATGACTGAGCTTCATAATAAAGACGAATTTTTAAACGCATTAACAAATTCAGGCATTCAAGTGATGATGTTTACAGCATTTTGGTGTCCAGACTGTATGTACATCAAACCTTTCTTGCCTGAAATTGAAGAACAATTTAGTGATTTACAGTTCTATTCTTTAAATCGTGATCATTGTATGGATATTGCGGTTGAATATGAAGTGATGGGGATTCCTAGCTTTATATGTTTCAAGGATGGAAAAGAAATATCAAGATTTGTTTCTACACTTCGCAAGACAAAAGAAGAAATAGAAGCATTTTTGAATCAGACAATAGAAAGTGAGAAGGAAATATGTTAAAGGATTTAATGCATGCGATCTTCAATGAAGATGTTGAAGAAGACGATGAAGAAGAAGTCGTAGAAGAACCTGCGAAACAAGAAGAAGGAATACCTGAACCTGTTGTTGCACAACCACAAGTTCTAGAAGATGAAGAAGTTGTAAAGCCAGAACCAATTTTAAAGGAAGCAGTAAGCTCTGTTGAAACGGATCCTGAAAACTTTATGAATTCTCCTATTTTTGAAAAGGCGATTATTCAACCTAAACCTAAGAAGACAACAATTTTCCAAGGTTTAGATATCGATTCGATTGCACAAGAAGAGGCAAAACCGAAACAAAAAGTGTATAAATACGATCGTCATAAATCGGTAAAAGTACGTCGTGTTGCCGAAGATTTAGATTATCAGCCAGTCCTTTCTCCAATCTTTGGAAATGTGGAAGATTCTAAAAAAGAATTTGATAAAGTGCATGATGCGATTACGTTAAACAAACCAGAAGACGAAGATTTCTCAAAAATCTTATCTCCCATGTATGGAACATACTTACCAAGTATGCAGCCTGCGGATTCCATTCCTGAATACAAGGTTGAAGAATCAAAGAAAAATATGAAGCTTTCTGAAATGTTAGAGAAGCCAAAAAAGGAAACAAACAAACAAGAATCGTTATTTGACAAAGAAGGTGAATAAAATGGCTTATCATTTTATTGGTATTAAAGGAACAGGTATGGCTGCCTTGGCATGTATCTTACATGATGAACATAAAGAAGTCACAGGTAGTGATATCGATAAATATATCTTTACAGAAGATGGATTAAGAGCACGTCATATTCCAATCTATTCGTTCAGTCCCGATAACATTAAGGATAATGACACAGTGATCATTGGTTTATCTTTTGATCAAACGCATCCGGAAGTAAAAGCGGCGATGGACAATCCAACTGTAAAAACATATTATTATAATGAATACTTAGGTATTTTATTAGAGTCATACAGTTCTATCTGTGTTGCAGGAACGCATGGTAAGTCCACAACAACAGGCATTTTAGGCCAAGTTCTTTCTTTACAAGATGAATGTGCATACTTAATTGGAGATGGTCATGGCTATATGCCAGAACATGCCAACCATTTTGTGCTAGAATCTTGTGAATTTCAAAGACATTTCTTGGCATATCATCCAGATTATGCGATCATCACCAATATTGAATTGGATCACATTGACTATTATAAAGATATGGATGATTATGTATCGGCATTCCAAAGTTTTGCCAACCAAGTCAAAAAAGGCATTGTCATTTTTGGAGATGATGAACATCTTAAAAATCTACACTACAATGTGCCGGTAACTACATATGGTTTAAAGGATGGCAATGATTATCAAGCCATCAATATTGAACAAGGTCCATTTGGTATGCATTTTGATTGTAAGCATAATGGTGAAATTCTAGCTCACGTTGAATTAAATGAAGTGGGAGATGCCTTTATGCAAGATGCCTTAGGATGTTTTGCACTAGCTCATATGTTAGGTATGCCTGCAGATATCATTGTACAAGGCTTACAAGACTATAAAGGAATTGCTCGTCGATTTGTGATTGATGAAGTCAAGGATAGTGTATTAGTCGATGACTATGCACACCATCCAACAGCGATTCGTCTAATGATAGATGCAGTTCGTAAAAAATATCCAGAAAAGAAAATCGTAGCGTTATATAAACCAGATCGTTATTCACGTCTACAATATTTCTTGGATGACTTTGCCAAGAGTTTAAATACGGCGGATCAAGTATGTTTACTGGATTTCCCTAAAAATGCCGTAAGAGAAGATGAAACAATCACAGTCACAATTCAAGATTTGATGGATCGTTGTCCTAATGCGATTTTATTAGATGTAGATGATGCTTCAGCTGAAAAGTTAAAAACATTAGCTCCAGCAGCCTTTGTCTTCATGTCTAGTAAGGACATCTACTTATTGAGAGATAAATTAGAAAAAATCTTATAAGAGTATTTAAGGATACTTGTAGATTGTTGAAAAAGCCTATACCTTTTTATAAGGGAATAGGCTTTTTGTTCTGTTTAGACAGAAGAAGTGAAATCATATCCTATGGAAAAACATTGACCTAAGACGAAGTTAAAAACTAGGAAGGGTGGGTGATTTATTTATGAAAAAAACCAAAGAGGGCATTTATCTGCGTACATAATTCGTGTCGTAGTCAAATTGCCTAAGCATTGTCAAAACACCTTTCTTCAAATGTATTTGAAAGCTATTTTGCTGGAACAGAAACAAAACCACAAATCAATCAAGATGACGAACGTTTAATGAAAGATCTGGATTAAATAGACATGGAAAAAACACAATATTCCAAATTGTTGTCAGAAATACCGCGAGTAGATATTGTGATCACAATGGGATGTAATGTAAATTGTCCTGCGATTCCATGTGAATATAGAGAAGATTGGGGATTGAGTGATCCTACTGGAAAAAATGATGTGGAGTTTTCAAAAGGCATTCACTCCATTCCTACGAAAATACTTGAATTAACAGAGAAAATAAAAAAGGAAGAGCTGATTTCAAAGAAAATATGAAAAAACAACATGGTTATACATCGATTTCAGCATATCCTTTTTTGAAGAGGTAGGTGGGTGTTCAATGAAAGCTTGCATTTACCATGAAAATGTTCATAATTTCCCGTATTATGCGTCTAGATTATATTTTATGGAAGTGTTCGAATAATTCGACACTTCCTTTATTATTTGTAGCGTTTTCACGCTTGTGAAAAAAAGTTTCAAAATAAATAGATAAGTTAGAGAGTTCATGTTATAATTTTTCTGAGGTGGTATTGTGAGTTTAGATATCTTTATGAGTACATTAGCTCGTGCATTTTCATATGTGTTACCCATCGTTGGTGTCATCGCATTAATTTATATGATTCTCTTTTTGAAGCAATTGATTGAAACTTTAAAACAAGTCTCAAAAACATTGGATACGGCCAATGATCAATTGAAAAAACTAGATGCGCCATTAAAAACGGCTGAAAATATTTCGAATACGGTGGATGAGGTAAATCAAACCGCAAAAGAAACATTTATGAATGTGGTTGGTGCGTTAAGTGAAAATGTACAAAATGCCAAAGACTGGTTTCAAAGTAAAAAAAATGGAAAAGAAAGCATAGAAACAAAGGAGGATGAATGACATGGATGAAAAACAATTAATTGATGATTTAGAAAAAGAATCGATGCTAGAGCTTGAAGTAATGCATGAATCCGAAAATACAGATAATGAAAGAATTATTGAGGATGCCAAGAGCAAAATCGAAAAATTATTCGATGATGTGCGTGACTTATTAAAGGATGCTTCGGATCCTGAAAAGGTTAAGGAAGCATTATCGCAGGCAAAAGAAGATGCGAAAGATATTCTTTCTTCGACAAAGGATAAAGTGGTTGAAGTAAGTGAAAGTGAACAATTTAAACAGACAATGTCAGCTGGAAAAGAATTCTTACAGGGTACAGCTGGATTGGTTGTTGAGGGCTTTAAATTTGGAAAAGAAACATTAAGAAAAAATGATTCTTTGCGCAAGGTAATTGATAAGGCGGATGAAAAAGTCGATGAAATTCGTACGAACGATTCTGTTATTCGTGCCGTTGATAAAGCAGAAGAAGTAACGGGTAAAGCTACCGAAGCATTGTTTAGTGGATTAAAGAAGATTTTTAATAAGGGGGACGAATAGGAATGAAACGAATTACCATTTATGATGTTGCCAAAGAAGCCGATGTCTCATTGGCAACTGTATCACGTGTTATTAATGATAGTAATGTAGTGCGTGAAGATACACGTATGCGTGTTCAACAAGCTATTGAAAAATTGGGTTATAAACCAAATGCGATTGCGCAAGGTTTGGCATTGTCTAAAACTACGACAATTTCAATCGTAATGAGCGAAAAATTGTTTGCGTACAACGCAAAAATCTTGAATGGTTTGATGGATGTCGCAAAAATCTATAACTACAACATCATGTTCCATACAACAAGTAAGGGAATTTCAAAAATGCAGGATGTGATTGAATCTATTATTAAATCACGTGTCGATGGTGTAATCTTGTTTAATGACAACTTCTCAGAAGATGAAATGGAAGTTTTACATGAATACCAAATTCCAATGGTTGTAGTTGGAAGTAAATTAAAAGGGCAAAAGATTGGTAACGTTGGAAATGTATATATCAACTTCGAACGTATGGCTTATGAATTTGTGAATGAATGCTTCGAAAAGGGCATTGATGATATTTCTATGGTAGAAGATAAATTGAATCTTTCTATGATGGAACAATTAAAAGCGGGTGTAGATCGTGCTTATGCAGAAAAAGGATTGGTATTTGATAAGTATGTTACATACGATGATAGCTATAAATCAAGCTACACATTCTTATCTGATTACTACAAAGACCACAAACCAAGTCGTATGGTCATCACATTCCGTGATTCTCAAGCCATCGCTTTAATGAACGCATGTAAAGAAAGTGGATATTCAATTCCAGATGATACAGAACTTGTATGTATCTTGAACTCAAAATATTTGACAATGATGCGTCCAACCATTTCAACTTACAACATTCCTGAATACGATTTAGGAGCTGTTGCGATGCGTTTACTAACTAAGATGTTAGTGGAAGATGAGTCTGTTAAACAGAACAAAGATATTGAAATTTCATTCTCAAAATTATTTAGAGAAACTACAAAGTAAGAGTTCGTTTTGAACTCTTTTTTATATATTAAGATTTTGGTTTCGGGACAGGACCAGAAGCTTATGCTAACTCACTGGATGATAGGTACATAGGTCATGGATGAAATTCTGAAGTATTTATAAATAAAGCATACAATAAAAACTCCATCGATAAAAACTGAATGAATCGGGATATCGAATGATTCAAAAAGATGGAGTGGATGTTGAAATGTTGCTGGACGACTGTAAACGAACCGGGTACGTTATTTATTCGTGTGACTTTTTCGAAAAAAAAGTTTTTTTTCTTGGTTTAGTGTATAATCAAGGCATGGAAATAATTTTTACAAATAACGCAAAAGATAGAAGTGTCTATCGATACAAAAAAGATTTTGAAATGATATTAGAACGTGCATGCAAGGTGTTAGACAGAAAGGGAGACTGGAGTTTATCGGTAATTTATGTAACACCTGAACAGATTCACGAAATTAATCGTGACTATCGGAATGTTGACCGTCCTACAGATGTCATTAGTTTTGCGATTCAAGATGATATGAGTGATATGTGGATTGAAGAAGATCAATATGAACTTGGTGATATTTTTATCAATGTACAAGCCATTCGTGATCAAGCTAAGGCCTATGGTCATTCGATTCGTCGTGAAGCATGTTTCTTATTCTGCCATGGATTACTTCATTTAATGGGATACGATCACATGAAGGAAGAGGACGAAAAGGTAATGTTTGCCTTACAGGATGAGATCTTAGATGAATTGGTTCAAAGGTAGATTTAAATATGCCTTTCAAGGCCTATTTTACGCTTTCACTTGTGATCGCAGTATTCGTCTTCAAGGCATCTTTGGATTGATTGTGATATTGAGCGGCATTCTCTTTCATTGTTCACTAAATGAGTGGATGATGTTGATTTTCGCCATTGGCTTAGTATGGTTTAGTGAAATCATCAATTCGTGTATTGAAAGATGCGTGGATTATATTTCTCTTGAACATACCCAACAAGCCAAACATATTAAGGATATGGCCGCAGGAGCTGTCTTTATTATCAGCGTGCTTGCCGCATGTATTGGGCTTTATGTATTTTTGCCCAAACTATTTTAAAAACGGAGGTAAAATGAGTAATTATAAATCAGGATTTATTGCGATTGTAGGAAGACCCAATGCAGGAAAATCAACATTGTTGAATGCATTGTTGAAAGAAAAAATCGCAATCATGTCGGACAAACCGAATACGACAAGAAACAATATTTCGGGTATTTTGACAAATGAAGATTGTCAATATGTGTTTGTAGATACACCGGGTATTCATAAGCCGCAACAACAACTTGGACGCGTCTTAAATAAGAATGCCTATTCGGCAATGGAAGATTGTGACGTGATTGGATGGATCGTAGATGGCTCTCAAGCTTTTGGAACAGGAGATTCTTTCATTTTAAAGCGTATTGAAACATTACATAAACCGGTTGTATTGATCATGAATAAGATTGATAAGCTTGGTAAGGAACAATTATTAAAGCGTTTGATGTATTGGCAAAAACAATATGATTTCAATGATATTGTTCCAATCAGTGCTTTGGATAAAGACAATCTTGAAGAGTTGTTGAAGGTGTTCAAAGGGTATTTGCCAGAAGGCGAGCCGATGTTTCCTGAAGAAATGAAGTCGGATCATGACATCAACTTTAGAATGTGTGAAATTGTTCGTGAAAAGATCTTATTTAAAACACATGAGGAAATCCCTCATAGTGTAGCGGTTATTTTAGAGCGTAAAGAAAAACGTGGTAACCGCATGTATCTTCAAATGATGGTGGTAGTCGATCGTGAATCACAGAAGGGAATCTTGATTGGTAAACAAGCGAACATGATTCGTTCGATTCGTCTAGATGCGCAAAAGGAATTAAAAGATATGCTTGGATGCAGTGTGGATTTGGAACTCTTTGTGCGTGTCGAAAAGAATTGGCGTAATCACGAAAACAAGATCAAAGAATTTGGTTTAGACGAATTAGAACAAATCGATGAAGACTAAGATTCAGGCACTTGTATTAAGTGTTGGTGAATACAAAGATAACGATGGCCTAGTCAAAGTTTTGACTACAGATTCCATTTTAACTTTATACGCAAGAGGACTGTTTAAACCCAATTCTAAGAATTTGCGGCTTGTACAGCCTTTTTCTTATAATGAATTCATGATCGAAGATAAGACAAAAATGCCCTTATTACTACAAGGACAAACCATTCATTATTACTATCACATTCAAGAAGATCTGTTTAAATCGAGTGGCTGTTTCGTATTGCACGACTTGATTTCTAAAACTAAAAAAGAAGAAAATTTATTCAATGTAGTATTGGATTGTTGGAACGCAGCCGATAAAGACTTAGATGATTTTTATTTCTGGGCCTGCATCATTCTAAAATATTGTATTGAACAAGAAGGAATCCAACCTTTTATACAAGGGTGTGTACATTGTGAAAGCACAAGAGTAGAAACTCTTTCTGTAAAAGATGGTGGATTCTTATGTGAAAAGTGCAATCACAATCAATATCCAAAATGGAGTATAGAACAATTAAAGAAATATCGCGCTCTATTTAAGTGCAAAGAAGAAAACTTAGAGTATGTTAAAGATCATTTCAATTTCAATCTTGATGACTTAATCTATCTAGCCAAATGGATGGAGTATCATACTCATAAGAATTATCCAAGTATTCGTTTTTTAGAAAGTATTCGAGGTTTAAAGTAATGTTTCATGAATTAGCACTTCAAATCGCAAAAAAGGCACATTCTAAACAAGTGGATAAAGCAGGGAAAGATTATATTCTTCATCCGATGAAAGTGGCTTCTTATATGGATACGGATACAGAAAAGGCAGTTGCGTATTTACATGATGTATTAGAAGATACAGATGTCACAGAAGATGAATTGAGAAATATGTTCCCAAATGAAATCGTAGATGGCGTAATTACATTAACGCATAGAAAAGATGAATCTTATTTTGAATATATATCTAGAGTCTCTACATCAAAGTTAGCTAAAAAGGTAAAGATTGCTGACCTTTTACATAATTTGGATATCACAAGAATCAAAGAACCTACAAAACAAGATTATCTAAGGCTAGAGAAGTACAAGGAAGCGATTCTATATCTTGCGACGCACTAGTTTTGTGGTACAAAACATATGAAAATGAGAGAACCTATTTTTAAGTGGGTAATTAAAAACAGGCCATGAGAAATCATGGCTTTTTCTTTGTTTGTGTCTTTGGATTTAGTCTAGAAATTTGTTGATAAATGAGATATAATATGAAAGTGTATCCTTTTGTCTGTATACATGAAAGAAATGAGGTAAATAACATGAACGAAAAGACATTCAATGATGTAGTAAATCACATGAAAACCTCTGGATTTGTTTACCAAGGTTCAGAAATTTATGGTGGTTTGGCAAATACTTGGGATTTTGGTCCTTTAGGCATTGAATTAAAGAACAATATTAAAAATGCATGGTGGAAACGTTTCATCCAGGAAAGTGAACACAATGTAGGATTGCAGAGTGCAATCTTAATGAACCCTAATGTATGGGTTGCCAGTGGTCACGTTGGCGGATTTAGTGATCCATTAATGGATTGTAAAGAATGTAAGAGCCGTTTTAGAGCGGATCAATTGATTGAAGAAGCCAGCAATCACACAGTAAACTGTGGTGGTATGTCAAATGAAGATATGGAAAACTATATCGCTGAACATGAAATCACATGTCCCAAATGTGGAGCTAAAAACTTTACAAACATTCGTCAATTTAACTTGATGTTCAAAACATTCCAAGGTGTATTAGAAGATGCGAAGAGTACAATCTATTTGCGCCCAGAAACTGCACAGGGAATCTTTGTGAACTTCAAAAACGTACAAAGAACAATGCGTAAAAAATTACCATTCGGTATTGGACAGATTGGTAAGAGTTTCCGTAACGAAATTACACCAGGAAACTTCATTTTCCGTACACGTGAATTCGAACAGATGGAACTTGAATTCTTCTGTAAACCAGGAACGGATTTAGATTGGTTTGAATACTATTGTAAAAATTGTGTTCAATTCTTAAAAGATTTGGGTATCAACGAAGAAAATATTCGTTTACGTGCACATGATCCTGAAGAATTAGCTCACTATTCAAATGGTACAAGTGATATCGAATACCACTTCTCTGAACCTATCGGATGGGGTGAATTATGGGGTATCGCAGACCGTACAGACTTTGACTTAAAAGCACACCAAACAACTTCTAAACAAAACTTAGAATACTTTGATCAAGAAGCAAACGAAAAATACATTCCATATGTTATTGAACCAAGTGTAGGTGTTGAACGTTTGATGTTGGCCGTGATGTGTGAAGCTTACCAAGAAGAACAATTAGAAAATGATTCTCGTGTTGTCTTAAAATTACACCCAGCATTAGCTCCATATAAAGTAGCTGTACTTCCACTTTCTAAAAAATTATCCGATCAAGGGGATGAAGTATTCGCTAAATTAGCTAAACACTTTAGTGTAACGTATGATGATGCACAAAGCATTGGTAAACGTTACCGTCGTCAAGATGCGATTGGTACACCATTCTGTGTTACGGTAGATTTCGAAACTGCAAACGATGGATGTGTTACGGTTCGTGATCGTGATACTATGCAACAAGAACGTATCGCTTTAGATGACCTTGTCTCATATATTGAAAAAAGAATTGAATTTTAATGAGCTGGATATCAGAAGATGATATAAAGGCCATTCGTCAGCAGGCCGATATTGTTGATGTGATGTCCCGTTATATCACATTAGAAAAAAAAGGCAAAGACTATAAAGCCATTTGTCCATTTCATGATGATCACGATCCTAGTTTATCGATTTCGACCGATAAACAAATATTCAAATGTTTCGTATGCGGTACCGGAGGAAATGTCTTCACATTCGTACAAAAGATTGAAAACATTTCCTTTCTAGAAGCCGTTTGTAAGGTAGCGGAACTGATTCATTATCCTTTACACATGGATACAAGTCAGTTTCAACCTAAGGTTGATCAAAATCAGCCTTTATATGACTGCATCCAATCGTACATTCGCTTTTTAACATATGAGTTGCACAGTGAGAATGGCGAAAGCGTGAAAAGGTATTTAAGTCAAAGAAAAATAAATGAAGATATTATAAAAAGATTTGAGATTGGGTATGCACCTGAATCGAGTCGTAGTGTGAAGTATCTCAAGGCAAAAGGTTTTAACGAACAAATACTCACAGATACAGGTTTAATTCGTACTCACGATCTAGATACCTATGCTGTATTCGACAATCGATTGATGATTCCAATTCATGATGAAAATGGAAATCCCGTTGGATTTACGGCCAGGCGTTTAAATGAAGATAAGGATGTAGCCAAATATATCAACACTTCTGAAACAAAGATCTATCATAAGGGCCATTTGATTTTTAATTATCATAGAGCCAAAGAATTTGCGAAAAAGAACAAGCGTTGCATATTAGTTGAAGGAGCTATGGATGTCATTGCCTTTGAAAAGGCAGACATTCATGAAAGTATTGCTTGTTTAGGAACAGCTTGTACAAAAGAACAAATAACGCTATTAAAACGCTTAAACGTCCCTTTGGTTGTCTGTTACGATGGGGATCGAGCTGGTAAAGCAGCTACCTATAAGTTTGGAAAATTAGCCGTTGATTACGGGCTGAATTTTTCCATAGTAAAAAATACAACCGGTAAAGATCCAGATGAAATCTTTAATGAACTTGGAAAAGATGAACTCTATTTATCTGTTCATAAAACTGTATCATTTGTAGAGTTCTTATTTGATTATTTACCGAACCAATATGATTTAGACAATTACGAGGATAAGAAAAAATTCACATCGGAAATGCAGTCATTCATTGAAAGGACATGCACCGATTTTGAAAAGGCCGATTATTATTCTCGTATCCGAGATTTGACAGGATTTGATTTATCACATCAATCCGAAAATATTCCGGCACCCAAAAAAGAATCCAGAAATAATGCGGCTGTGGTTCGAAATATAGAGCCATTAAAAAATGGAAGAACACTTGCCGAACACGGTGTTTTATGGATGATTCTAAACAGTAAACTTGCGGCCGATCAATTCAAAGATCAGATTGGGTTTTTCCAAGATCCAGTCTGTGAAGAATTGTCATTATATTGTTACGACATGTATCGAAATATGGACCATATCGATTTTGATGTACTCATGAGCTACATTGAAAAAGAAGACGTCCGTAATTTGTTGGTAAGCCTGATGGAAAATCCGTTTCATGTTGATGGATATAATGAAGACTTCTTTAACGATAGTTTAATGAAGATCAAAGAATGTACTTTACAAGACCAAATTGACAATCTCAATGATCAGATCAAGAATGTGCAAGATCCGATGTTAAAGATTTCCTTGGCTAGTAAAAAACAGGTATTAATTATTCAAAGAAATGAAATCTTACATCGAAAGGAAGGATGAAAGTATGGCAAATGAAAAATTAAAGTTTACAAGCTTAGAAGAGGCAAAAGAATTCTTGCTGAAGAGCAAAGAAGAAAATGCCGATGTTTCACAAAAACAATTCTTAGATGCGGTAAGTGCTTTAAATTTAGATGATGATACAATGGACGATCTATATAACTGGATCGACGAAAACTTAATCGAATTTATCGATGGGGAAGAATTAGATGAGGATGAAGTCTTAGACGATGATCTAAACGACGAGGATTTGGACGAAGAAGATTCGATTGCGGAAGAAATTTCCCAATTGGAAAAGACATTCGCTAATTCATCGCATGCCAAGATCAATGACCCCGTTAAGATGTATCTAAAAGAAATTGGTCAAATTCCATTATTGGATCCAAAAGAAGAGCCCATCATTGCTCGTCAGATTCAAGAAGGGGAAGAAGCCAAAGAAGCGATGAAAAACCCTGATTTAAGTGATGAAGAGAAAAAGAAACTCGCAAAAGTCATTGCGGATGGTGAACAAGCCAAACAAACGTTGATTTCTTCAAACCTTCGTTTGGTTGTATCTATCGCCAAAAAATATGTAGGACGTGGCATGTTGTTCTTGGATTTGATTCAAGAAGGAAACTGTGGTTTAATCAAAGCCGTTGAAAAATTTGACTACACAAAAGGATTTAAATTCTCAACATATGCGACATGGTGGATTCGTCAATCTATTACACGTGCAATCGCAGATCAGGCACGTACAATTCGTATTCCCGTACACATGGTTGAAACGATCAATAAACTAACACGTGTTCAACGTCAATTGGTGCAAGATTTAGGTCGTGATCCATTACCAGAAGAAATTGCCGAAAAGATGGAGAATATTTCGGCGGAAAAGGTTCGTGAAATCCAAAAGATTGCCTTAGATCCAGTCAGTCTAGAAACACCAATCGGTGAAGAAGACGACTCTCACTTAGGTGACTTCATTGAAGATAAAGATACATTATCTCCAGATGATTACACAAACAACCAATTATTAAAAGATGAAATCAATGCCGTTCTACAAGGTCTTACAGAACGTGAAGAAAAAGTATTGCGTTTGCGTTTTGGCTTGTTAGATGGAAGGACTCGTACACTTGAAGAAGTTGGTAAAGAATTTAACGTAACACGTGAACGTATTCGTCAGATTGAAGCCAAGGCATTACGTAAATTGAAAAATCCAAATCGCTGCAAGCGTTTAAGAGATTTCGTAAAATAATGATCCCTTGTTCGAATCGAATTCAAGAAATATTAGAATGGGTGAATGGAGAGTGCATTGCGGACATTGGCTGTGATCATGCCTATGTTGTCTGCAACGCCATTTTGAATCATCAATCTAAAAAAGGCTATGCCTGTGATGTGGCACAAGGCCCACTAGATAATGCCAAGAAAACGATTGAAGAGAATCATTTATCCGATTTGGTATCTTGTCGATTGTTGGATGGCATTCAAGGTTTAGAAAGCGATGTCGACCAAATCATAATTTGTGGCATGGGAGGAAAACTCATTATCGATATCCTATCAAAGGGAAATTTGTATCGTGGTTTACGCCTTCTATTATCTTGTCATAAAGATGATTTTGCCTTACGAAAATATTTACACGATCATCATATTCATATTGTGAAAGAAAAAATGATTTATGATCATGGACACTACTATCCTATTCTTGATTGTGTTTGTGAAGATAAGGAACAAGAGGTTTCTACATCCCAACTTTACTTTGGTGTAAACATGCTTATTGATGAAACATATGCAGCGTATTTAGATTTTGAAGAGAATAAGTATAAAAATATTCTTTCCAAAGTCAATAAGCCTGAATTTATTGAAAAAATGGAATATATAAAAGAAATCCGTACTCAGAGAATTTCCTGAATACGGATTTTTGGCTTTTCCATATCAAAAGATAAATAATCTTTGACTTGATTCGTTAAATACGTAGGCGTACTTGCACCACTCGTAATCGCAATCGTAGTATATTTTTCAAAATCTTTCTTATCAATATCTTCGACCGTTTGAATCGAGAAGACATGTTCAATGCCTGCTTGTTTTCCAATATCTACAAGTTTTTGCGAGTTGTTACTAGTTGGATCTCCCACGACAATCAAACAATCGACGTTTTTTAAATCTAAAATAGCTTGTTGCCGAACTCGCGTAGCGTTACAAATCTCATCGTGGAAGAGGGCATTCGGGTATAAGCGTCTAATCTTTTCAAACGTATCCTTCAATTCATAGATCGACATCGTAGTCTGGTTTGTCACAAAGATCTTTGAAGTACTCACTTTAGGAATCTCTTTATGTGGCTCAATCAAATGCACATGCTCACTCATTGTATAAATCGATTCGGCTTCGGGGTGTTTATTTTTACCAATATAGAAAATGGTATACTCTTCATCTAAATATTGCTTCACAATCTTTTGTGTTTGAAGTACAAATGGACAACTCGCATCCACCAAAATCAATCCTTTTTCTTTGGCCTTTTCATAGACTTTAGGACTGACGCCATGTGCTGTAAAGATCACAATGCCTTCATGGATTTCATCCAATAATTCCACGCGTGTCTTTGTCTTATCTTCAATGGTATCAATGGAATAATATTGAAGCGCTTTTTTGACATATTGATTATGCACTAGATTACCCAATATGGTAATCTTTTGATCTGGATATTGAATTCTTGTTTTTTTGGCGGTTTCAATGGCTTTTAAAACCCCACCGCAATAGCCCTGAGGCTTGACTATAATAATATTTTGTATTTTCATATATTCATTATGCCCTAATTTTTTGTATTTGTAAAATGGGAAGAATTTTGGGATAATACTAAAGTAAGGATGTGAAAATTATGAAGAATCGTATTCAAGAAATAATGGACTTAGAACGTTTTAAAACTTTAACACCGATTCAAGAACAGGTGTTAAATCGTAAAAATAAAAATAGAGATATCATTGGTGTATCCAGTACAGGATCAGGAAAGTCACACGCTTTCTTTATGCCTATCTTTGAGATGCTAGACTTTGATCAAGACTGCGTACAAGCTGTTATTTCAGCTCCAACTAGAGAACTTGCATACCAATTGTATGATCGTTGCCGTAAGATTGCCAAACACTTTAATGTACGCGTAAAATTAGTCACAGGTGGTATGGAAAAAGTGACACAAATGGAAAAGCAGCCACAAATCGTCATTGGTACGCCTGGAAGAATGAAAGACATGTTTATTAAAGATAATGTCTTGCGTTTGGATACGGCTAAAATTGTCGTAATTGATGAAGCGGATATGACATTAGAATTTGGTTTCTTAGAAGATATTGATGAAATTCTATCGAAGATGGATAAGAAGGTTCAAATGATGGTTTTCTCGGCAACCATTCCAGAATCTTTACAACCATTCTTAAAGAAATATTTATATGATCCAGAATTTATTGAAATCAAAAAGGAAGAAGCTTTCCAAAGCGATGTAAAACACATTTTAGTTCCTTGTAAGCATAAGAGCTACGAACAAAAGATCTTAGACGTACTTCCATGTATTCAACCTTATGTATGTTTGATTTTTGCGAATACTACGCTAGAAGCTCAAAATATTGCGAACACCATGCGTGAAAATGGCTATGATTTAGTCGAACTTCACTCAGGTCTTGAATCACGTGCACGTATGCAGGCCATTAAAATGATTCAAAGCCAGAAGAAAAGCTACATTGTCGCCAGCGATATTGCCAGTCGTGGAATTGACTTAGAAGGAATTACGCACGTTATTAGTTGTGGATTCCCAAAAGATTTAAAATTCTATATCCACCGTGCAGGTCGTACCGGAAGAGCGAGTCGTGATGGACTATGTATCGCTTTATATAAAGAAAGTGATACGAAATCAATTCAGTCATTAATCAAACAAGGCATTGCATTTGAACATCAGGACGTAAAGAATAAACAATTTGTAGATTTAAAACCATATGTGAACAAGCGTCCAATGAAAAAGGATGAATTTCATGAAGAAGTGGAAAAAATCGTTCATAAGAAAAAGAAAGTAAAACCAAACTATAAGAAAAGACAACGCCAGGAAATTGATCGTATGAAACGTAGAAAGCGTCGTGAAATGATTAAGTCGGATATTAAGCGCCAACAAAAAGAGCGTGCGAAAGAAAGACAACGCCAAAAAGGAATGGACGTATGATCTATTTAGGTAGTCACGTATCTTTTAAAGCTCCAAATTACTTTAAAGGTGCTATTGAAGAAGCACTATCCTATGGAGCAAACGCTTGTATGATTTATACGGGTCCTCCAAGCAATACGCGTCGTGTGGATGTATCTAAATTAAAGATAAAAGAAGCCAAAGACTATATGGCTGAACACAATTTTTCTATCGATCGCGTGATTGTACATGCACCGTATATCATTAACTTGGCGAATGCTCTAAAACCAGAAACAGCCCAGTTTGGGCAAGACTTTTTAAAAACGGAATTAGAGCGTGTTTCTCAAATTGGTGCAACAACACTTGTACTGCATCCAGGAAGTCATGTAGGAGCGGGTATGGATGTAGGTATTGAATGGATTATCAATGGTTTAAATGAAGTGTTGGATCATGATGATACAGAAGTTAAGATTGCCCTAGAAACGATGGCTGGAAAAGGGAATGAGTGTGGCTTTACCTTTGAACAGTTAGCCAAGATCTATGCAGGAATCCATAAAAAATCGCGTATTGGCTATTGTATGGATACATGTCATATTTGGGATGCCGGGTATGATATTACGCATTTTGATGAAGTTTTAGATCAATTTGATTCTATTTTAGGTTTAGAGAATCTTTTATGTATGCATATCAATGATTCTAAGAATTCACTCGGTGCACATAAGGATCGCCATGAAAATTTAGGAAAAGGCTATATAGGCTTTGATGTATTGCACTCCATTGTGCATCATCCTAAATTAGAACATGTCACAAAAATATTAGAGACACCTTTTATTGATGGAAAGGCGCCTTATAAAGAAGAAATCTCAGCATTGCGCTGAGATTTTTTAAAATTTGTCAATTTCTTCCTTTAAACGAGCCACAATCTTGTCTTGAGGAATCTTTTCAATGATTTCACCCTTCTTGATTAATAACCCCTCTTTTTTTCCGCCTGCAATGGCGATGTCAGCATGTTTTGCTTCTCCTGGACCATTGACAGCACATCCCATGATGGCGACTGTGACATCTTTATTGACGGTTTGAAGATAGCTTTCAATTTCATTTACGGCCGGTTCCATATCCCATTGTGTACGTCCACAAGTTGGACATGCGATTAGATTCGGTACGTTTTGAATCAATTTACAATCTTTTAATAATTCTTTGACAATGGGAATCTCTTTTTCAGGAGCCCCATTCACACTAATACGAATCGTATTTCCAATACCTTCATTTAATAATGTACCTAAAGCTAAGCTGGACTTAATGGCACTTGTCATTGTAGTACCTGCTTCGGTTACACCTAAGTGTAGTGGGTAATCAAAGGTTTGGGCAGCAAAGCGATAGGCTTCAATACAAAGTAATGGATCACTGGATTTAAAAGATAATACCGTATCATAGAAATCTAGATCTTCTAGAATTTGTACATGTCTTTTTGCACTTTCAATCATACCTTGGGCTGTTGGCCTACCATATTTTTCATGAATATCCTTTTCTAAAGAACCACCATTGATTCCAATACGAATCGGAATGTGTTTTTCTTTACATGCCTTCACAACCTTTTCTACATTTTCTCTAGCCCCAATATTACCTGGATTTAAACGAATCTTATCTGCGCCTGCCCCAATGCATGCCAAGGCTAAACGATAATCAAAATGAATATCGGCTACTAATGGAATATGAATTTGTTTCTTAATGTCTTTAATGGCTTTGGCATCCTCCATATCCATACAGCTGACACGAATCAATTCGCATCCCATTTTTTCAAGGTTTAAAATTTGTTTGGCAACTTCATCGGCCTTTTTAGTTTCTATGTTACACATAGATTGAATAACGACGTGATTATTATGTCCAATTTCAAGATTTCCTACTTTTACTTGACGAGTTTCAGTTCTTTTCATAGACAACCTCCATGACTAAAGTATACGCCATTCCTTCTTTTTTTTCCATTTCATCTTAGAAACGTGTATAATATATAATGTTTCGTACAAAGGGGGATCCAATTGAAAAAGAGTAGAAAAACATTGAAAAGGACAAATCAAAATGTATCTGTTGATCAAGTCATTTCCAATCGTATATTGATACTTACGCTTATAATAGTCGTGTGTTTCTTGGTCATCTTTTTACGATTGTTTTATCTGCAGATCATTTCATATAATGACTATACCGCAAAGCGTGAAGACTATACGTCCATCAAACAATATACATCGGCACCACGAGGCCAGATTTATGATTGTAAGGGAAGAATCTTAGCTAAAACAGTAGTCAGTCACAATATCGTTTTTACTTCACCCAATAATTTTGATGAAGATGACTATGAACTTTATGCCAAGCGTATTGTAAAAGTCTTCAGTGTCAGTGCTAAAGATTTTACGGATGAAGATAAAAAACAAGCGTATATCACATACAAATCATTCTTATCACCAAGTGATAATGAATATGCTGCCAATCATTTATTGACTGCTAAAGAATTGAAACAATATAAAAATGGGGCATGGGGTGATGATGCTGAAAGTAAAAGATATCAAATTTTAATGAATCGTATTGGTAAGAAACAAATTGGAGAAATGTCTCAGGCCGATCTAAAGATGTGTGTCATCTACCAAAGAATGGTGGCCAACCAAAGTACAGGTCAAGAAAATGTTGTATTAGAAGATGTCAGTGATGATGATGTCGCGTATTTAGTAGAACATAAAACGGATTTTCCTGGTTTTGACGTTGATTTTGGAGGTTGGAAACGCGAATATCCATATGGCGAATCTTTATCCGACGTTTTAGGTAGTGTTACTACAAGCACCCAAGGATTACCAAGTGAGCTTGCCAGTTATTATCTATCTAAAGGCTATCAATATAATGCGAGTGTTGGAAAATCGGGCCTAGAATATCAATATAATGATTTATTAGCAGGAACCACAGAAATTGCCAAGATCACCTATGATTCAAAGGGGCTAGCGCAAAAAGAAGTGATTCAGGAAGCCAAAAAAGGATATGACATTCATTTGTCAATTGATATAGATCTTCAATCTACATTAGATAATGTATTAAAGAATACTTTGAGTGAGAATGGGGGTACGAAAAATCATGAAAACTTCCAATCTTTATTTACGACTGTTTTAAATTCAAAAAATGGTTCGGTACTTGCGATGTCTGGCTATCAAATGGATCTAGATACCAAAGAAATGACCTACTTTGCAGCTGGTAACTATATGTCTTTAGTGAACCCAGGCTCTTGTATCAAGGGGGCTACTGTCTATATGGGTGAGAGTGAACATGTCGTAAGTCCAGGTGAAGTGATTGTCGATAAAGTTATGAATATTGGTGGTCGGGAATTTGGTTCGTATGAAGACCATGGACCTGTTGATGATGTATCTGCACTACAAGTAAGTAGTAACGTTTATATGTTTAATGTAGCCATTCGTTTAGCCGGTTCAAGCTATGTAGAAAAAGAACCATTAGCTGTGGCAGACCTTCAAGGTACGCTAAATTTAATGCGTTCTTATTATTCGATGTTTGGCCTAGGCAACAAGACGGGTGTGGATGCGCCAAATGAATCGAGCTCTTATATGGGTTATGGTTCTCAACCAGGTATGATACTAAACTATTCGATTGGTCAGTTTGATATGTATACACCACTTCAATTGGCTACTTATGGTACAACCATTGCCTCAGGTGGTAATTTATATGAACCACACTTTATGGCCTATGCGACAGAAGTCAATTCGAGTGAAGTAGTTATGAGTAATGGCAAAAAAATTAAATCTACATTACCTGAAAAGAATGCACAATATTTAGAGCGTGTGCAACAAGGATTTAGAGCCTGTGTATCTTCTGGCTATTGTGGGGATGAGCTAAAGGATATTGGTGTGGAAGTATCGGCTAAAACAGGTACAGCTGAAGTTGGCGATTATACAACCGCAAACCTGGTTGGATATGCACCAAGTTCGTCTCCAACGATGTCTTTTGCGTGCTCGGCACCGACTTCTTCAATGAATACTAAAGGCGTTGCACCAAACATTTGTATGACAGCTGTTATGCCAGAAGTGGTGAAAAAATATTTTGAATTGTATCCAGCAAGTTAAAATTTTGGAAATGACTTGAAATTGACTTGTAAGTTATGCTAGAATCAACTAGTAATTACTAATGTGAGGAGGACTGAACATGAGAGATCGTATTACATTTAAGTGCTCTGTTTGCGGTGAAGAAAACTATATTGGTACAAGAAATAAGAAAAAACATCCTGAACGTATGACTGTTAAAAAATATTGTCCAAAATGCAATCAGCAGACTGAACATAAGGAGAAAAAGTAAGAAAGACCGTTTTATTCGGTCTTTTTTATGTATTAGACTATGAAAGTACTTCAACAACCCTTAGGACCCGTACAGGCGAATTGTTATTTGGTGATGGAAAATCATCATGCTATCTTGATTGATCCTGCAGATATGTATCCAAACCTTGAATTCATCTTAAAAGAAAATGAATGCACTCTAGAAGCCATTGTTTTAACACATGCTCACTTTGATCATATTTCAGGCGTAGATAAGATTATGGATGCATTCCATTGCGATGTGTATTTAAATCCCAATGAATTTGATTTTCTTCAAGATCCCGATTTAAATTCATCTTCTGCCTTCTATATGGATGTTACATGTGTCGCAAAATGTAAACCCATTTTAGAAGGAAAGAACATCATTGCAGGATTTGATATAGAAGCCATGTATTGTCCAGGACATTCCATCGGTTCAACTGTATTAAAAATTGAAGATTGTTTATTTACTGGAGATGTTTTATTTCAAGGATCTATTGGAAGAATGGATTTGGCAACAGGATCTGTATCCAGTATGAAACAATCTCTAAAAAAATTGGTTCAATTAGACAAGGATTATAAAGTATATCCAGGTCATGGCCCATCCACTTCTTTATCGCAAGAGAAAAAATGGAACGAAAGTTTAAAATATGCAGAAATTTATTAGAATTTCTGCTTTTTTTTTCGTATATGAGAAGGGGGTGATAAAAAATGGATGATTTATTACAAGATCTCATTGCGTATGCGATTGAAAAAAAGGCAAGTGACATTCATTTAGTTGTACAGAATCAAAAGCTTCAAATCAAACTTCGAACGCAAAATGATATGTTAGATGTCTACCAAGATATTTGGCAGCCCGCATTCTTTGAGTATCTCAAGTTCATTTCTAGAATGGATCTTACCAGTCCATATGTTCCACAGAGTGGCCAATTCAAAATTTTATTTCACAATCACGAAATTTTCTGTCGTTTCAGTATGCTGAATAATCATAACGTGCAAACGGGTGTTATTCGAATGTTGAATACGATGCATGCGATTGAACTGAATGCTTTATCTTTATGGAAAGAAGACACGAATTTTTTCAATTCACTTGTGCCATTAAGACAAGGCCTTGTCATCAGTGTAGGTCCGACCAATAGTGGAAAGACTACGACGCTACATGCCTTACTTCATGAGATTGCCAAAACCAAGAAGCATAAAGTGGTCAGTCTTGAAGATCCCATTGAGATTGAGGATGATTCTTACTTGCAGCTGCAGATCAATGAAAGTATGGGATTTACCTATGATGTCGGTATTGAACAATTGTTGCGGCATGATCCTGACATTATTTGTATTGGTGAAACAAGAAACAGCTATACCGCAAAGATGGTCTTGAGAGCGAGTTTAACTGGTCACTTTGTTTTTACGAGTATTCATGCCAAAGATGGAAAGGAGTGTATTCGTCGTCTTGAAGATCTAGGTGTATCTAAGAAAGATCTGGCTAGTGTTTGTACGGCCATTATTTCGCAACGCCTATATTCTAGAGGTGACTCTAAGGTATGTGTTTATGAAATCATGGATCAAAAAACGTTGCAGTATGTCTTGGAACACGGAAGGTATCCAAAAGAATTTAAAACTTTATCTAAAAAGATTACAGAAGGTATTGAAAAAGGATATATCGTGGATGCCCAGGCAAAATACGATAGTCTTGGTTTTTCGGGATGAAATTGAACAATTTGCGATGTTGATGAATCAAGGCTTGCCATTAGATACATTGATTCATTTAACGTTTAAAAAGGATGAAGAAATCATAACGTATTTAAAAGAAGGGAAGAGTCTTCAAGAAATATTTACTCTAAACCAAAAGAAATTGTATTTTAAATATTTACGAATTCTATCTGAAAAATTAAATTTAAGTGATTCGTTAAATTGCGTAAATAAAATTGAGAAAAGTTCGAATACTTTTTTTGAAACACTTTTAAAGAAGATTAGCTATCCGTTCTTTTTATTGATCTTTGCGTTCTTTATGATTCTATTCTTTTCAGACTATGTCCTTGTTCAAATGAAAGACTACATTTCAGATAGAATAGTATTTGTGTTTATCCATCTATTAAAGTGGGGGTTTGGATTTGCGATTCTGTCCATTGTCTTCTATTTGTTTCTTTATTATGTATTGTTTTATAAATACAATTCGAAAATGAAATGTCCATTTCGGTTAATGAAAAAATGATATCGCTCCAATTTGTATGTATGTATCAAGCTTTAGACGAGTCTTATACTTCGACGCAGGAAATTTTAGAAACATTAGCGTGTATGGATTTTAGTGTTATTGGAAAGGTTTCCAATGAAATTCTTGCATGTTTAAAAAATGGAAAGAATATAGAAGAAAGTTTTCTAGAAATCGAAGTGTTTGATTCGGATTTTAAAAAGATGTTGGTCTATGCTTTAACGAGCAACCAAATGCATGTCTTTTTTGACTTGTACATGAAGAAATGCAGTGTGGATTTAGAAAAGTCTGTCAAAAAGATATCGACGGGTATTCAATTGTTTTCGTATATCAGTATTGGAATCTTAGTTTTGATTGTCTATCAAATTATGATGATGCCACTCAATATGTTAAATGAATTCTAAAAGGAGAAAGAAAAATGGAAAAGAAAAATGGTTTTACAATACTTGAAATGATGATTGTGATGTTGATTGTTGCGCTACTTTTATTGATCACACTTCCAAATATTCAACAAAAAGAAAAAATTATTCGTAATAAGGGGTGTGAAGCTTTACTTGAAATTGTCAACTCGCAAATCATGTTATATGAAATCGATCAATTAGAAACGCCAACAAGTGTGCAGGAATTGATTGATTTTGGTTATTTAAAAAAAGGACAGGATACATGTCCGGATCATAGTAAAGTGGTGATCGTAGATGGGCAAGCCGTATCCCAATAAGAATGGATTTACCCTTGTTGAAGTGTTAGTGGTGCTGCTTATTGTTTCTATGCTTGGATTTGGGCTTTCTACAAAGATGCACGCTTCTTTATATGTGTTTATGAAAAATCTGCAGACTCTATGTATTACGGCACAGGAAAAAGCGTATGTAAAACATCGAAAAGTGTATGTTGAAATTGGTGATTCGATCTATATTGATGAAATTGAATATGGAATACCACATGATATTGCGTGTGATCATGTATCTTTTTACTACAATGCTAAGGGCAACATGTCTAAGGCTATGTCACTCCATTGTCAAAATGCATCGAGTCAAATGAAACTTGTTTTCCAGGTTGGAGCTGGGAGGGTTCGTCTTGAAAAAGAATAATGGCTTTTTACTCGAAGATGCCTTGTTTGCGTTCTTTGTGATTTTGGTTTGTGCAAGTCTGGTGTTGAATGGTATTTATACTTTATATTTTCAAAGGAATCTAAAGATTGATGAAAAAATTGAAAAGAAATGGTTTTACACTGATTGAAGCTTTGTTGGCGTTGTTTATCACAAGTTTTGTCAGCTTATTAGGCTGTATGCTTATGCGTTGTGCTTTGCACTTTGCCCATATGGATGTGGATACGCAGAATCAATTTGCGGTTTTACAATTAAGAAGAGAACTTGCACAATCAAATGATTTGAAAATAGAATCGGACTGTCTAAGTTATATTTTAAATCATGAAAAGAAGGTCTTGTATTTTGATAAGCATCGTATTGTGAAGAGTCCTGGCTATGAAATCTATATGGAACAAATTGATGAGGCTATATTTTATAAGAAAGAAGATGGATATTATGTTTGGTTCAAAAAGAAGAATAAAACCTATGACTTTGAACTCTATTAATGGGTATGCGAGTGAAGTAAGTCTAGTGTGTTTATTTCTAGTGCTTCAGATTGTATCCTTTTTATCGTTGAGTACCCTTCAAAATGTGTATTTATTAAAGGCTAATCAACAAAATATTCTTGAACTATCCATTGTAGATCATGCCAAGCATATGATCCATCATAATAATCGCATTAAGTTATGTCACACGAGTGAAAAAATAATAAAGGACAAAGATGAAAGGATACAGAATATAAATGTGCATTTTGAAGATCAAAAGACTTTTATTGAATGTACATATTTAGATGTTTCAATGAAAATCTATTATGATGATAAGGCAATCATTTCGGTTGATATTGACGAACAATGAAAAAAAAGATAAAATTGATGCATAGCGATGAATTAGAGTAGTAGAAGGAAATGACAATTTTTAGAGAGCTAAAGTTGGTGAAATTTAGCATTGTACAGCCTTTGAACTTGCTAAGGAGCTGATGAGTAATGTTATCCGTATACTCTGCGATAAAGAGTTTGAGGGGCACAATGAGAATTGTGAACTAAGGTGGTACCGCGTACAAACGTCCTTAGATTTCAAGGACGTTTTTTATTTTTAATAGGAGGCTAATATGTACGATCATTTAGAAGTAGAAAAGAAATGGCAGAAATATTGGGCAGATCATGAAACATTCAAAACCGATGTTTGGGATTTTTCAAAACCTAAATTTTATGCACTAGACATGTTCCCATACCCAAGTGGTGTCGGATTGCATGCTGGACACCCAGAAGGATATACAGCTACAGATATTGTTTCGCGTATGAAACGTATGCAAGGATATAATGTGCTTCACCCAATGGGGTATGATTCATTTGGACTTCCAGCTGAACAATATGCTGTTCAAACAGGAAATAATCCAAATGGCTTTACACAAACAAATATCAAGACTTTCACAAAACAGTTGCAGGAATTAGGATTTGACTATGACTGGTCAAAAATGATCGCAACATCTGATCCAGAATTCTATCATTGGACACAATGGATTTTTAAACAATTGTATAAAGATGGCTATGCCAAATATGTAGATATGCCAGTAAACTGGTGTGAAGAATTGGGTACAGTATTATCGAATGATGAAGTTATCGATGGTAAGAGTGAACGTGGTGGATATCCAGTTGTTCGTAAAAATATGAAACAACTATGTATCGACCAGGCTGCTTTTGCGGAACGATTACTAGAAGGTTTAAATGAAATTGACTGGCCAGAATCGACAAAGGAAATGCAAAGAAACTGGATTGGCCGTTCAACGGGTGTTGAGGTTCAATTTGAAATCGTAGGTGGAGGAAAATTCTCTATCTTTACAACATGTATCGAAACAATTTATGGTATTACATTCATGGTACTTGCACCAGATGGAGATTTAGTGCAGGAATTAATGCCTAGAATTAAAAATCAGGATGAAGTAAAAGCTTATATTCAAGAAACGGTTTCAAAATCTGAAATGGACCGTACAGAATTGAATAAAGGAAAAACAGGATGTCGTCTAGAAGGTATTAAAGCCATCAACCCAGTCAATGGCAGAGAAGTTGAAGTCTTTATTGGAGATTTCGTTTTGGCAAATTATGGAACGGGTGCTGTTATGGCTGTACCAAGTCATGATCAACGTGACTTTGATTATGCGATTGCCCACAATATTGACAGGATTCAAGTTATCGAAGGACAAGACGTAAGTGAGCATGCCTTTGAAAAACAGGACTATTTAGGAAAAGGCTGCAAGCTAATCAACTCCGAAGAATTTACTGGTCTTACTGTAGAAGAGGCAAAAGTAGCTATCACTAAAAAATTAGTGGATATGGGGATTGCCAAAGAAACAGTAAACTATCGTTTCCGTGAATGGATTTTTGCTCGTCAGCGTTATTGGGGAGAACCAGTACCAATCGTACACTTAGAAGATGGAACGGACTATGTTCTTCCAGATGAAGAATTGCCGTTGATTTTACCGGAGTTAGAAGACTATAAGGGACACAATGGAAAAGCGCCACTTGAAAATGCGACAGAATGGAAACAATACAACCAAAATGGTGTAAAGGGTGTTCGTGAAACAAGTACAATGCCTGGTTCTGCCGGATCATCATGGTATTATTTACGTTATATTGATCCACACAATGATAAACAATTGGCCGATCCAGAATTATTAAAGCACTGGATGCCTGTTGATTTATATGTGGGTGGACCAGAACATGCGGTAGGACATTTGATGTATTCACGTATCTGGAACAACTATCTATACGATAAGGGTATTGTGGCATGTAAAGAACCATTCAAAAAATTAGTACACCAAGGTATGATCTTAGGTGAAAACGGAATTAAAATGGGAAAACGATTCCCTAAATATGTTGTCAATCCTTCAGACATCGTAAAAAAATATGGTGCCGATACACTACGTTTATATGAAATGTTCATGGGACCATTGGAACAAAGTAAACCATGGTCCATGGCTGGATGTGATGGTGCTAGAAGATGGATTGATCGTGTTTATCGTTTATTTATTGAATCTGGTAAAATCACAGATACAAACGATGGTAAATTAGATAAAGTCTATAATCAGACTGTTAAAAAGGTTACCGAAGATTATGAATCATTAGGATTCAATACAGCTATTTCACAAATGATGATCTTTGTGAATGAAGCATATAAGGCTGACACCGTTTATAAACCATATGCCGAAGGAATCGTGAAGATGCTTTCATGTATTACACCGCATATTGGTGAAGAAATGTGGCAATTATTAGGTCACGAATCTACAATTGCGTATGAGCCTTGGCCAACATATGATGAAGCCAAATTAGTGGAAGATACAATCACTTGTGTTGTTCAGGTCAATGGTAAAGTGCGTGGTAAATTTGAAGCGGCTGTTGGTTCTAGCAATGAAGTACTTCAAAAACAGGCTATGGAACTTGAAACAGTTCAACGCCAGCTTGAAGGAAAGACAATTCGTAAAGTGATCGTTGTTAAGGGTAAAGTTGTAAACATTGTTGCCAACTAAGAAGGTGTGTTTATGCAAATTAAAACCATAAGTATCCAAGAGTATCGTAATTATTTAGATACTCTTGATGCTGTTATCTTTCAACAATCGGATTTTCAGGCACAAAAGTTTATGCATGATGGCTGGCAAGTTGAATTTATTCAAGCTAGTGAGCAAGGTAATGTATATGCAACGTGTATGCTTGCATATATTCCTTTGATGAAAGTCTTTAAATATTGTTATATTTCAAGAGGATTTATTGCTGATTATAAACAAAAGGATAAGCTTAATAGTTTTGTATCCGAGTTGAAAAAATATCTTAAAAAGAAGAATGTTGTGTATCTAGAAACAGATCCGGAGATTGATTTACAAGAAAGAGATAAAGATGGAAATATTGTTGAAGGTGGATTCAATAATTTTGATGTAGTAGAAAATTTGAAGTCATCAGGCTTTGTACAACTTCCATTGACTCAAGGCTATGATTTAAATAAAGAGTGTCGCTGGTGTTCAAGTTTAGATCTACGTAATAAAACGGCCGATGATATTTTTAAAGAGTTTTCTTACACAACAAGACAGGACGTTCGTAGTGCACAAAAATATTGTGTAAATGTCAGAAAATTAAATGTTAATGAATTAGATATTCTAGATTCTATGGAACAAGAGACGAGTAAGCGTCATAACTTCCATGCTTTTGATTTAAACTATTATAAAGAACTTTATGAGTTCTATGGCGATGATCATGTAGAAACGTGGTTGTCTTATTTAGATTTAGATCAATATTCTTCTAAAATACAGAAAGAATATGATAAGACTTTAAAAGATATTGAAAAGACAAAGACATTCTTAGTATCAAATCCTGGTAATGTTAAAAAGGAAAAACGTTTAAAGACGGATGAAGAATACTATAATTCTTTAAAGAAAAAATTAAACCAAATTTCAGGTTTAAGAAATGAATATGGTGAAATAGTACCATTGGCTTGTTGTTTATTCTTGAAGTATTCAAATCAAATTATTTATTTGGTTGGATCAAGTAATTATGAACAAAGAGTCTTTAGAGGACCATATGCGATTCATTGGAATATGATTCAAGAAGCTATAGAAGAAGGGTATGAGTACTATAACTTCTATGGTATTAGTGGTTTATTCGAACCTGAACAAGAGGGATATGGAGTTTTTGATTTTAAAAGAGGTTTTAATGCTGTAGTGCATGAATATATTGGTAACTTCATTCTTCCTTGTAAACCATTTGTTTTTAAAATTTACAACAATTTAAAACATATTTATTGAGTTTAGATTCTAGATTCGATATAATAAATGCGCTATGATAAGAAAGAGTACACAGATTATCTATTTCTTAGAGAGAAACTGGCTGGTGTAAAGTTTCAAATAGACCTGTGGAATACACCTTGGAGCTTCAATTTTGACGTATACCTGCGTTAAAGGTTTAAGTGCATACAAAAGATATTTTGTATGAAGTAAGGTGGTACCGCGATTCAATCGTCCTTATAGGGCGATTTTTTTTATTTTCAGGGAGGACAAAATGGAATTATTTGAAGAATTGAAATGGCGAGGGCTTGTTGACAACGTCACAAGTGAAGAAGTAGAAGATGTTATCAATAATGGGGAAGTTACATTCTATATTGGTACAGATCCAACGGCAGATAGCTTGCACATTGGACACTATTCATCTTTATTGATGGCAAAACGTTTGGAAAAACATGGACATCACCCAATCATGTTGGTGGGTGGAGCCACTGGATTTATTGGAGATCCAAAGGCAACTGGAGAAAGAAGTATGTTGACTCCAGAAGTATTAAAATCAAATTATGATGCATTACATGCACAAATCTCTAAATTATGGGGCTTTGACATGGTCAATAACTTAGATTGGACAAAAGATATCACAATTATTGATTTTTTACGTGACTATGGAAAATTATTCAACGTAAACTATATGTTGAATAAAGAAACTGTTAAAAAACGTTTAGATTCAGGAATCAGTTATACAGAATTTTCTTATATGATCCTTCAATCTTTGGATTTCTTAAATCTATACCAGACAAGAGGTTGTACAATGCAGATAGGTGGACAGGACCAATGGGGAAATATCACTTCAGGTCTAGAGTTGATTCGTAAAAAATGTGGTGCAGACGTGAAATGTTATGGTTTGACTATGCCATTAATTACGAAAGCGGATGGAACTAAATTTGGTAAGAGTGAAACAGGAACGGTTTGGTTGGATCCTAGAAAGACTTCACCTTATGAATTATATCAATTCTTATTCAACACGGATGATTCAAAGGTCATTGAATATTTAAAGAAATTAACATTCCTAACAAAAGAAGAAATTGATGCTTTAGAAGTATCTTTAAAGGAAGATGCTGGAAGACGTGAGGCACAAAAGAAATTGGCTGAAGAAGTTGTACGTGATTTACATGGTGAAGAAGGCTTAGAATCGGCTTTAAAAATCACAAACGCATTATTTAGAGGTCAACTCAATGATTTGGATGAACAACAACGTTTAGATGCGGTCAAAAACATGGATAAAGTTGACCAAGAAGCTGGAAAGACTTTAATCGATGTTTTAGTGGAGGCTAAGATTGCTTCGAGTCGTCGTGAAGCTAGAGAGTGGATCAAAGGAAACTCCATTAGCTTAAACGGTGTCAAAGTCAATGATGAAACTTTAGTTATTGATTCTACTCAAGCATATGTATCTAACTATGTAATTATTCGTCGTGGTAAGAAAAGATATTATTGTTTAAATTTGAAATAAATAAAAATACGTGGTTAGACATGTTTGCCTTGCCACGTATTTCTTTTTACCATTAACTTATCAATTTCATTTGTCACAATCGTTTTCTTGATTGTCCATTTTGGTTCTATTAAATCTTTCGCAATTCCATCACCTGTTAAACGTTCAATGATGACTTCTTGGGGTAATAACTCCAATTGATCGACTACAATATCGACATATTCTTCTAAAGTTAAAATATGAAATGGTTCTTTTTCATATTCTTTGGCCATTTGTGTCCCTTCAATCAAATGCAGCATATGGATCTTAATCGCATCGACAGGATGTTTGGCAATCTGTTTGACAGTTTCTAACATATCTTGTTTGGTTTCACCTGGAAGTCCATTGATAATATGGACACATGTTTTGATGTTTGTGTCCTTTAATTTGTCTAACCAATCAAACACAATTTGTGTTGAATGTTTTCGATTACACTTTTCCATTGTATCTTCATGTACACTTTGAAGGCCTAATTCAAGCCAGACTTCTTTATTTTGACTATTTAAGTAGTCTATAATTTCATCATTTAAACAATCAGCACGAGTCGCAATCGCAACGCCAGGAATATTTGGATCTTTAAAGAAAGGGTCATATATTTTTTTCAAGATAAATAGTGGAGCATATGTATTGGAATAACTTTGAAAATACGCAAATCCAATACAATCGGGCCACTTATTTTGCATGCGCTTTAAGCCTTCTTGATATTGTTTCTGCAACGAATCATCAAAACATAAAATACTATCACCTGAGCCCATACTTGAACAGAAAGTGCATCCTCCTGTTCCTTTAAATCCATCACGGTTTGGACAGGTAAAGCCTGCATTTAATGGAATCTTCGCTACTTTTTGATGGTATTTATTGCGAAAATAATAATTAATGGTTTGATACCTTTTATTGTCATTTGAATAAGGATAAGGATTGTTCATTGTATCACCCAAAACATTCTAACATAAAAGAAACCGCATGTGCAGTTTCTTATAACTCTCTTCCAATAACTTTTGCGATGGCTTTTCCTTTTTCAACAAGTTCGGCATAACGTTTTGGTTTTAAGCTTTGAGCACCATCACTCCAAGCATCTTCTGGATCGTCATGCACTTCAATGATCAATCCATCAGCACCAGCTGCAATAGCGGCAAGGGATAGGGATTCAATTAATTTATAATCACCAGCAGCATGACTTGGATCAATGATGATCGGTAAATGTGTTCTTTCTTTAATGATTGGTACAACACTTAAATCCAAAGTATTACGTGTATAGGTTTCAAATGTACGAATACCACGTTCACAGAAAATGACATTTGGATTTCCTTCTGACATAATGTATTCAGCAGCCATGATCCATTCTTGAATCGTAGCACTCATTCCGCGCTTTAATAAAATTGGTTTTTTCGTTTTTCCTACAGCTTTTAATAAATCGAAGTTTTGCATATTACGTGCACCAATCTGAATGATATCTACATTCTCTACGAATTCATCTAAATGTTCTGCACTCATTAGTTCAGATACAATAGGAAGTCCTGTTTCTTCTCTAGCTTTTACCATGGCCATGATTCCTGCAGTACCCATACCTTGGAATGCGTATGGACTTGTTCTAGGCTTATAAGCGCCACCTCTTAACATATCAGCACCGGCTGCTTTTACTTCTTTGGCAATACGGCAGATTTGGTCTTCACCCTCAACAGAACATGGACCTGCAATCATCGCTATTTTTTTGCCACCGATTTGAATACCATTCACATCTACAATGGTATCTTCTGGATGAAACATACGGTTGGTCAATTTATAAGGTTGAGCGACACGCTGAACATTGTAGACGATAGGGTTAGCCATAACGCTTTTTTCATCAACAACACTTGTATCTCCAACCAATCCAAAGACGTTATAGTTATCGCCTTGAATCATTGTGACATGAAGATTCATGCCTTCAAATTTGTCAATCAATTTGTCGACATCGTGTTTGGGTGCATTTTTCTTTAAAGTAATAATCATAATAATATCCTTCTTTCCATTTGTGAGTAACAAAAAAGCATTAACAGTAAAATTGTTAATGCTTAAAAGCCCTAATTAAAATACCATTCAGTTTTGATTGGTTTAATTAGGGCTATCTAAAGTAAAAGTAAAAATATGTAGATTGAATGTTCATGTTAATCACCTAACTATACTATAGCTTATCCAATGAAAATATGCAAGTCATTTTCTGAAAGTTGTTACATTTTATCTTGTCAACCTCCTTGGCAAAACTGGTTATATTTTTGTCATTTCTTGTCGAAAAGTGTAAAACAAAATAAACGTGCTATAATCTAAGTAGCAATACAAATCATATAGGAGGTACATAATATGAAAGTCAATATTGTAGGAAAAAACATCACTGTAACTCAGGGAATCTCAGATAAGATTCATAAAAAATTAGATGTTTTAACAAAGTACTTCATTATCGGAGAGGATGATGTAGCCAATGTCTTGGTTCGTACATATCCGACAAAACAAAAAATTGAAGTTACAATCCCAACACGTTATGCGATTCTACGTGCCGAGGTTGTAGATGACGATTTATATGCAGCTATTGATCGTGCTGTAGATAAATTGGAAGATCAAATTCGTAGAACAAAAACACGTTTAACACGTAAAAATAAAGAATCACTTGCCGAAGCTTTCTTGGATCATGAATTATTTAATGATGAAGATGTAGATGATGACGAAGTAGTTCGTACTAAATCTATCGTTCCAAAGGAAATGAGTTTAGATGAAGCTATCATGAAAATGGAATTATTAGGACACGATTTCTTCATTTATACAGATGATGAAACAAATAAGATTGCCGTTTGCTACAAACGCCACGATGGTGGCTACGGCTTGATTGAAACGGAATAAACGCGTGAAAGACATGTCAAAAAGGCATGTCTTTTGTTTGAAAAGAAAAAAAATAATATAAGTTTGAATAAGTTATTCTTTGTGCTATAATTATGTTCGTTAAGGAGGTTTTTCCCATGGGATTTATGGATAAAGTAAAAGACTTCGTTGCTCCAATCGAAGAAGATGATGATTATCAAGAAGCACCACAAGCTGAAAAGGTAGAAGAAGTAGAACCTCAAAGTCGTTATGAGAGACCAAAAACTCGTACGAACGCAACTTCTTTGAATTCAAATACAAAAATGGTATTGTTTGAACCAAGAAGCTTTGGAGAAGCTGAAGAAGTAGGACAACGCTTAAAAGAAGGTCGTGCTGTAGTAGTTAACTTACACAAGCTAGATCGTGATTATGCACAACGTACGATTGATTTCTTAACAGGTGTTGTTTATGCGCTTGATGGAAAAATTCAGAAAATCGGTCAGAACGTAATTTTATGTTCTCCAGCTGAAATTGGTGTACAAGGAACTATTTCTTTAGGAAGTCCAGACGACTTCGAAGATGAAGACTAATAATTACTTTTAATGAGCTCATTTATGGTAGGTCATGAGGTGTTTATTTCGCAGATGAAAGATCAAATTCGTATCTTTCAAAAACAAAATAGGCCGATCATGACCTGTTTTTTATCGATTTCTGAACAGAGCATTCTTCAAAGCATGGTGCCCAAAAATATATGTCTTGTTTTTGATGGCGGTTATGATCAAGCACAACGAAAGATCGCTTGCTTTATACCTGAAGGATATGTTGGCTTTAGTGATTGTGTTTGTCTTCATGCCACATACAATTCAAAATTTAAAACATTAACCCACTCCGATCTTTTAGGTTGTTTAATGCACTCTGGCATTGAAAGAAGTGTCATTGGGGATTTGATCGTGCAAAAAGAGGATCTATATATCTTTTGTAAAGAAAAAATTTCAAAATATATCATTGACAATTGTACGCAGATTGGTAAGTGTACAGTGCATTTTGAAGAGTGTTTAGACTATATCATTACGGAAAATAACAAAAAAGAAATACATATTATGTGCAGCAGTTTACGTTTAGATAGTGTAGTTGCGCAATTGTCACATTGTTCAAGAAGTGAAGCGTTAAAAAAGATTCATGCAGGATTTGTGAAAGTTAATGATGTGGTACTTGAACAAAATTTACAATTGTGCAATAATGATTTCGTGTCAATCAGAAAGACAGGTCGATTCCAGTTTAAAGAAGTGGTTTCTACCACAAAAAAGGGAAGACTTGTTTTGAACTTTGATCAATATATTTAGCTAAGATAAAGACACGCCTTTATTCGTTAGGATTGTAGAGAGCAATGAGTTTTGGTGAAACATTGTATGAATAAGAATTAAGGTATCCCTTTTGAGCTGATCTTACGAAATGATAGTAGTAGTTTGATCCGGTTGAGCCGTTATCTCATGAAAGTGCATAGTGAAAACTATGAATTAAGGTGGTACCGCGTGTTTATAACGTCCTTTTATAAGGACGTTTTTTTATTTGGAAAAGGAGATAAAGTATGGACTACAAAGAAACTCTTCATATGCCTAAAACGGCATTTGAAATGCGTGGAAATTTGACTAAAAAAGAGCCTGGTTTCCAGAAGCGCTGGCAAGATGAAAAATTGTATGAAAAGATGTTAGAAAGAAGAAAAGGAGCTGAATCATTCGTATTACATGATGGTCCTCCTTACGCAAATGGTGACATCCACTTAGGACATGCCTTAAATAAGGTGTTAAAAGATGTCATTGTAAAATCACACTTTATGGAAGGATACAACACACCATATATTCCAGGATGGGATACACATGGTTTACCAATTGAAACAGCTGTGACTAAATTGGGGTATGACCGTAAGAAAATGGGAATTGCTGAATTTAGAAAAATCTGTTACGACTATGCTTTAAAACAAGTAGCTAATCAAAAAGCTGGATTCTTAAGCTTAGGATCGATTGGAGATTATGATCATCCATATATCACACTTCAAAAGGATTTTGAAAAACACCAGATTGAAATCTTTGGAAAGATGGCCATGAAAGGTTTGATCTACAAAGGATTAAAACCAGTATATTGGTCACCAAGTAGCGAGTCTGCATTGGCGGAAGCTGAAGTTGAATATAAAGATGTAAAGAGTCCAACTATTTATGTTAAATTTGCCGTTAAAGACGGAAAAGGTGTATTGGATACAGATTGCAACTTTGTGATTTGGACAACCACACCTTGGACAATTCCTGCAAACTTAGGAATTAGTGTAAATCCTGATTTTGACTATTCATTAGTGGATACAGAAAAGGGAAAATTGATTATGCTTTCAAGCATGGTTGAAGAATTATGTGATAAGTTTGAAGTTGAAAAACGTGATGTTTTAAAGACTTTCAAAGGTAAAGAATTCGAATATATTACATGTACACACCCATTGTATCCAGAAAGAGAAAGTTTGTTGATGTGTGGAGATCACGTAACAGCCGATGCTGGTACTGGATGTGTTCATACAGCACCTGGATTTGGTGTGGATGACTTTAACATTGGGATGAAATATGGTTTACCAGTGTATTGTAACGTTGATGCACAAGGATGCATGATGGATGATGTTGGTGAATGGCTTGCCGGCCAATATGTGGAAGATGCCAACAAGACAGTCACTCAAAAATTAGATGAATTGGGTGTATTATTAAAACTTCAATTCATTACCCACTCTTATCCACATGACTGGCGTACTAAAAAACCTATTATTTTTCGTGCTACAACACAATGGTTTGCGTCAATTGATCAAATTCGTGATGAACTTTTAGAACAAATTCACTCTGTATCTTGGGTACCTGCTTGGGGTGAACAACGTATGCACAATATGATCGCCGATCGTAATGACTGGTGTATTTCTCGTCAACGTGCTTGGGGTGTTCCAATTCCTATTATTTATGGAGAAGACGATACTCCAATTATGGATCAAGCTATTTTTGATCATGTAGCCAAATTAGTTGGTGAATATGGATCCAATGTTTGGTTTGAAAGAGATGTTAAAGATTTATTACCAGAAGGATATACAAATGAACATTCACCAAATGGTATCTTCCGTAAAGAAACGGATACTATGGATGTTTGGTTTGACTCAGGATCAAGTCATACAGGCGCTATGATGGATCGTGGTTTAGGCTATCCTGCTGACTTATATTTTGAAGGTAGTGACCAATATCGTGGATGGTTCAACTCTAGTTTGATTGTTGGTACTGCCGTTCATGGTAAAGCTCCATACAAACAAGTTTTATCACATGGTTTCGTTATGGATGAAAAGGGCGTTAAGATGTCTAAATCACAATGGAATGCCGTTGCACCTAGTGAAATTACAAAGAAATATGGTGCAGATATCTTACGTTTATGGGCATGTAGTGTAGACTATCAAGCGGATGTTTCAATGGGTCAAAAGATCTTGAAACAAGTCAGTGAAAACTATCGTAAGATACGTAATACATTGCGTTTCTTAATGGCAAACTTAGATGATCAAAAATTTACGGCCAAAGATTGTGTAAACTTCAATGAATTAAGTGAATTGGATCAATATATTTTAACTGAATTAAAAGATGCCGTAGATTTCTGTAGAAAAGCTTATAATGAATATCGTTTCTCCGATGTTGTTACATATTTGACAAACTTAATGACGAATGAATTATCCGCTTACTACTTAGATTATACAAAGGACATTCTTTATATTGAAAAAGAAGATGCACCAGTTCGTCGTCAAGTTCAAACTGTACTTTATAATGCCGTTGAAGTGATGACTAAATTGTGGGCTCCAATCTTGGCTCATACTTGTGAAGAAGTCAATGACTATATGCACTTTGATGCAGAAAGTATCCACTTAACGACATTCAAAGATCTAGAATTGGATTTTGATGTTGAAAAGATCAAAACGGATATGGAAGAATTATTCAAAGTTCGTAAGGATGTCTTCAAAGCACTTGAAAATGCTCGTGCTCAAGGTTTAATTGGTAAATCATTAGAAGCTCATGTCGTATTACATGTAAGTGATGCACAAAAAGAAATTATGAATCGCGTATTAAGTAATGCTGCACAATGGTTTATTGTATCTAAAGTCACATTCACAACGGATGAATTAGAACAATTTGAAGTATGTCAGGTACAAGTAGAAAAGGCTACAGGTCATGTATGTCCTCGTTGCTGGAACTATACTGAATCTGATAATGAAGATGGATTGTGTGATCGTTGTAACCATGTATTACATGACTAATATGTAAATGAAAAGAGTAACTCTAATCGACAAGAGTTACTCTGTTTTTTATTTTATCAGTTGTGATGATTTTATAATCTTTTGTTTCTAAATCCGATGAAACATCACTATCTTTATCTACGATCCATATGGCTTGTACATCATAATCCAGGGAGGATAAATATTTCTTTCCATCTTCTACACTCATACAGAACAACGTTGTACTTAAGGCATCGGCCTTGCCGGAATCTTTTGTGATGACGGTTACACTTCGAACATAGTTTGCAGGATAACCGGTTTTAGGATCAATGATATGAGAATATTTTTTATTCTTGTATGTAAAATATCTTTGGTAATCTCCACTTGTAACTAAACAAGTGGCCTTTTTTGTTGAATATTGAACTAGGGCATCATTTGCATCTGGACTTTGAATACCAATCTTCCAATTTGTGCCATCTTCTTTTTCACCAAGTAAGACAACATTACCTCCCGCATTGATATATCCATTGGTTAGGCCAGCTTTATTTAATGCTTCTTTGGCAAGTTGAGCGGTATATCCTTTGGCAATGGCACCAAGATCGATGGATAGTTCTGGATCTAAGTAAGATACTTCATGACCAGATATTTGAATTTTATCTAAGTCAATATGATTTAAAGCTTCTTGAATCTTGTCATCACTTGGAGGGACTTGCGTGTTTTCTCTAGCCTCATGCCATAGATTTAAAAGTGCACCTTGGCTGATATCAAATTGTGAGTTTTCAGACTGCATCTGCATGGCTAGTTTTAAACAATCTATAAAGATTTCATCCATTTGAATCGGATGATTATAAGCTTCATGATTTAATGTATATAGGTTATTCATATTTTTATAGGCGTGGTACTGGTCAAAGCGTTTATTGTTTTCTTTAAATGTCTTTCTTACAATCTTTGTATACTTGGCAAAATCGGCTTGTGAACATGAGCAATTGAGTGTAATGGGCGTGTCAAAACCAACATCTGTTAATGTAACATTTAGGTTTTCTGTTGTATCATTACCTTTATTTTGAACAAAGAATATAACGGAAGTAATAAAGATGAGAAAGCATAGGGATATTACCAGCCAGGATAGAATGGATTTATTTTTTTGCATAGAAGTATTATAGGATGAAATGATTTTAATGTAAATGTTAGTACATATTTGAATTGTGGGAAATTGTCAAAAAATTCTTGAACTTGTGAAAAAAAAGGCCTATGATTAAAAAGTGTAAATGGGAGGTAGGATTTATATGTCACTATTTTTAGGTCCAATGAGACAGCATATCCCTGGTAAAAAAGAATTGACAGAAAAGTCTGAATTATTAAATCTTATGCCTAAAAAGGAAGTCTATATTCCTTTGGTTGCAGGCCGTACTTTAGACTTTGATATTCTTGTTGAAGAGGGAGACACTGTATTCGTTGGAACAAAACTGGCTGAAACAAAGTCAGGTTTTTATGTGCCAATTTATTCAAGTGTTTCTGGAACTTACAAAGGAATTGTTAAGCGTATGCACAATTCTTTGCGTCCACAAAATCACATGGTGATTGAATGCGATTTTAAACAAACGAAAGTTCAATCTTTTGCCCCATTAGATTGGCAAAGTGCTACTCGCCAAGAGTGTGTTGATTTTGTAAAGAATGCAGGTATTGTTGGTTTAGGTGGAGCTGGTTTCCCAACCTATGTGAAATATACGAAACCAGATGGAGTTGATTATGTATTGATCAATGCCGTTGAATGTGAACCATATATCACAGCCGATTACCGATCTGTCATGGATGATGCCAAAGATTTAGTAACAGGTGCAAAAATCATGAAGAAAATGGCTGAAGCCAAAACGGTTTACATTTGTATCAAAGAATCTCACCCAGATTTAATTGAAAAAGTGAAATCTGTATTGACAGATGCGGCTGGTGTTGAGGTTCGACCAGTCCCTGATGTGTATCCAATGGGTTGGGAACGTGTTTTAGTGCGTGAAGTATTACATAAAGAATATGGTGGGTTACCTGCTGAAGCGGGTGCTATCATCGGAAATGCTTCAAGTGCCATCGCGATTGCGAAAGCCTTTGAAAAAGGAGAAGCCATCACACAAAAGAATCTAACAGTTAGTGGGGAATGTGTAAAAGATCCTCACAATGTATGTGTACCTGTTGGTATGCCAGTTAGTGAAATCATCGAAGCTTGTGGTGGATATACACAAGATACTGTCCGCTTGATTTCAGGTGGACCTATGATGGGTAAAACCATTGTCAATGATATGTTTGTCGTTGATCGTGCTATGAATGCATTAACTGTACTTCCAGCTGCAAATGATGATGCGATCGCATGTTTACGTTGTGGTAAATGTAGTGATCATTGTCCAAGTGGATTACAGCCAGTAAGGATTACAGCTGCATTGAAAGCCAATGACGTTGACGAAATGTCAAAACGTGGCGTTATGAGTTGTATCGAATGTGGAATGTGTACATATATTTGTCCATCTCATATTGATGTAACTGAAAATGTTCGTAAGGCAAAACGTATTGTTATGCTTAAGAAAAAGTAGGGAGGATTCAAATGAAATTTACTTTTCATGTAAGTCCAAGCATTAAGAATAACTTGTCAACACAACGTATCATGAAAGAATTATCTTTAAGTTTACTTGTTGTGTTTGCGGCAGCCGTTATTTACTATGCCTCTGCATGGGGAGCTAGTGCTGCTTTACATTGTGTTCTTTTATTAGCTTGTTCTTTAATTACTACATTCGTTTGCGAATCCATTTTCGCAAAGATTATGAAGAAAGAGGTTAAAACTTTCTTAAAGAGCTCATTTGGATGGGTAACAGCTATTATTTTAACTTTAATGGTACCTGTGAATATGTCTTGTTATGCAGTTATTATTGCGACAGTATTCGCAATTGTACTTGCAAAATTATTATTTGGTGGTTTTGGACAAAACATCTTTAACCCTGCAGCTGTAGGACGTGCTGTGATTCTACAAGCTTTTACAGGTGTGAGTGTAGGTCTAATTTCACAAGCAACACCAACAACAGTGATTGCGAGCACTTATCATTGGTTACCAAGCAATGCGGCCGTATTGGATTCATTCTTGTCTCAATATGGAGGCTTTGCAGGTCTAGCTTTAGGAACGTATCCTGGATCTATTGGTGAAACATTCTCAATCTTGATTTTGATTATTGGTGTAGTACTTGCCCTTCGTCAAATTATTGATTGGAGAGTTCCGGCTGTATATTTAGGAACAATCTTTGTCTTAACAGCTGTTGTAGCGGCTATTACAGGCATTGATTCATACCATGGAATTCCAGCTGTTGTCTGGTATCCATTATTGCACCTACTAACTGGTGGTGTTATTTTTGGTGCTGTATTTATGTTGACAGATCCAGTCACAAGTCCAACAAGTGCAAGTGGTCGTGTTGTATTTGCGATGGGTGCAGCAATTTTAACAACTTTAGTTCGTTTAAAAGCAAATCTTCCAGAAGGATGTTTATATTCCATCTTATTGATGAATATGTTTACTCCTTGGATCGAGTCTTGTTTCGATGGAAAACAATTGGAATTGGTAAAAAAATCAAAAATTGTTTGTGTATGTCTAGCTTTGATTGGTTTAGCTATAAGCTTCTATGCGGCTAGTTCCATTCAAAAGGTAGATACGGTTCCTGAAACTGCAGCTGTTGTTGAAACAGTGGAGGTAACACTATGAACAAGATCGTACATTTAGGTTTATTCTTGGCTATTGTTTCAGCCGTCGCCGGTGGTGCCTTGGCATTTGCAAATCAAATGACTGCCCCTGTTATTGCTGCAAATAACGAAAAACAAGAAAAAGAATCATTATTAGCTATGTATCCGGATGCGAACGCCAATGATTTTAAATTGGTCGATGCAACATTGGATTCTAAAACGGTTCAAAAGGTTTATGAATATAAAAACGTTTATATCTTCAACATGAGTGTAAGTGGATATAAAGAAGGAACGGTATTCTTAGTTTCTATTGATAAAGATAGTAAGAAAATCGACAAATACAATGCCATCAGCAATGGCGATACAAAAGGTTTAGGATCACAAGTAACACAAGCTCCATTTAGAAAATCTCTAGAAGGAAAAGATGCGACTGGTGAATTGGATACAATTTCTGGTGCGACTGTTTCTTCTGGACCTGTTGTTAGTGGTATTCATGAAGCGGCAAAACTTGTCGATACATTAAAGTAAGGAGGTTATCTAGATGAATCGTTTTGAAAACTTTAAAGCGGGTTTAATAAAAGATAACCCAGTATTCTCATTGTTCTTAGGAATTTGTTCAACACTAGCCATCACTACATCTGTAAACAATGCGATTGGTATGGGTGTTAGTGTTATTATCGTATTGATCATGTCCAACGTGATTATTTCATGTGTTCGTAAAATTACGCCAGATGAAATTCGTATTCCTGTTTATATTGTCATTATTGCCACATTGGTAAAAATCATTCAAATGTTGATTCAAGCCTATGCGCCAAGTTTAAATACAAGCTTAGGTGTATTCATTCCGTTGATTGTAGTTAACTGTATCATCTTGGGTCGTGCAGAAGCTTTCGCAAGTAAAAACGGTGTTTTAGATTCAGCTTTAGATGGTTTAGGAATGGGTCTTGGATATACATTGGCTGTCCTTGCGATGTCATTTATTCGTGAATTGATTTCTACAGGTGGTATTAAAGTGGTAAACCCATTTAACGAAGCGCAAGTTTGGTTAAATTTGCACATTATTCCGGAAGACTTCACAGTGAGTATCTTTGGATCTAGTGTTGGAGCCTTCATTACATTTGCGGTTTTAGCCGCTGCTGTTGGTGCTTATAAACAACATGTAACAGCAAAAGAAGAAGCTGCAGCGAAGGAGGAAAAGTAAGATGGGTGAATTAATGGCACTTTTAGTAACGAGTGTTTTAGTTAACAACGTTATCTTAACTCAATTCTTAGGTATGTGCCCATTCATGGGTGTTTCTAAAAAGAAAAGCTCAGCAATTGGTATGGGTGTTGCCGTTGTCTTCGTTATCGTTGTTGCAGCACTTGTTACATATGCACTTTATTATTTAGTACTTGTACCTTTACAACTTGAATTTATGGATTTGATTACATTTATCTTGGTCATCGCTTCTTTAGTTCAATTAACAGAAATGTTCATTAAAAAGACAAGTCCTGCACTTTATAAATCATTAGGTGTTTACTTACCATTGATCACGACAAACTGTGTTGTTTTGAATGTATGTTTAGTAAATATTTCTAATAGTTATAACTTTGCACAAATGTTAGTATACTCAATCGGTACTCCATTAGGGTTTGCCCTTGTATTATTCATTTTCTCTACAATTCGTGAAAGACTAGAACAAAGTGAAGTTCCAAATGCCTTTGTAGGCAATCCAATCGCATTGATTGTGGCTGCCATCATGGCTATGGCCTTCTCTTGCTTTACAGGAATTGTATAATGAAATATTTATTGGCAATATTGTTCTTTGGTACATTAGTCGCCATCTATATTGTTTTGTATTTAATGAATAAAAAAACACCCAAACCAGAAGGGTGTGAAGATTTAAAAGCGGATTGTGATGGATGTAAGGATTATGCCTGCACAAACAATCCATCTCACAATCAAGTGAAGGGAGAATAAATATGGTAATCGTAGCCGTAATTATGATGCTTGTACTTGGTGCAGTACTTGGCTTAGGTCTAGGTGTTGCCGACAAATATTTAAAAGTAGAAGCAGATGTACGTGTAGAGAAAGTAACATCATTACTACCTGGATATAACTGTGGTGGTTGTGGATTCCCTGGATGTAGTGGTATGGCTGAAGCCTTGGTAACAGGTGATATGGACCATATCGCATGTAAACCTTGTAAAGCAGACAAGCGTCAAGAAATCGTTGATTACTTGAAAAACACACCAGGTCCTGATGGTTCTACAGTCGAAGTAAAAGGATAAAAGAAAGAGATGGAATTTTCCATCTCTTTTACTTTATTTGATGATTTTTAATGATTTCTAATAAATATTTTTCATCTGGGTCAATATAAATGGTCTTATTGGATTTCATTGTCACAAAACCAATCTTAGATCCAGGTACCTTTTTGATTTGTGAGATCAAACAATAATCTACGGGTACAGAACTTGAATCTTTGCCTTTGGAGTAATACGCAGCTAACATTGCACATAATCGAATTTGTGGTTCGGTAAAGTCTTCACTCTTTAATAGTACGTGCGAACCGTGATAGTCTTTCACATGGAACCATAAATCGTTCTTTCTAGAGACTTGGTGTGTCACATAGTTATTTTGAATGTTATTTTTACCTACATAGATTTCACAATCATCAAATTCTAAATGAAGGACATTTGGTTTATTGTTCTTCTTTTTACGTTTATTGTCCTTTTTAGGCATCAATACACGTTGTTTAACAAGTTCCTCTCGAATTTCTCCAGCATCAAAGACACTGCAGTGTTGAAGCTGTTCTTCGAGTTGTGTATAGTATTCAATATCTTGTTTACATTGTTCAATTTGTTCTTCTAAGATCAGTAAACTACGCTTCATCTTATGATATTTCTGATAGTATTTATTCGCATTTGTTTTTAGATCGTAACGCATATCAATTGGAATTGTTATATCTTCATTAGTTTCAAAAGAAGGTAATACAATTGTTTTTTCTTTTTGAATCTGGTACATATACGCAAAGATCAAATCACCATATTCTTGATATTTATGATAGTCCTTTCCATCTTCTAAGGCTTGTTCTAGCTTTGGAAGTTTTTTTGTTTGTTTCAATTTTTCCTTTTCTACAGTACGAATGATGTCGCCATATTGTTCTTTGATCCGCTTTTTTTGTTCATCTTCTTCATATAAATGATTTAGGCCTTCCATGATTGTATAGGTCTTTGGTTGTTCATTTAAATGTTTGAGTTCAATACAATGAAAATCTTTTTTATAGATATAGAGTGTATTTGAATTCACAACTTCATTTAATATGTCGACGTATTTTTCGCTGTTATTCATGCGATACATAAATTCATTGGATAGTAATGGAGAAAAGCCATAGATCTGATTAACAAGACTTTGATCTAAATCGATATTTTTGATTTCAAAAGGATTTTTCTTCTCCGGTTGAGTAGGAGCTACATATTTTGCGCCTGGATGAATGAATCGTTTGGCATTTTCAAATACAGGAATACGTTTTAATGCATCTACAATTACGCCGTCTTTGACTAAGATCATATTGGCGTATTTTCCCATGAGTTCGATATTTAGATCGTATTTCACAAGGTCTTGAAATTCATTGCGACAAGATAAGTGTAAGCACAAAATGCGATCATATCCTACTTGTTCAAAAGATTCGACAATGGCTTGTGAACAGAGCTTTCTTAAGACCATCACAAAGTTGGATGGTTCTGGTTGAATGCCGGGAATAAAGTTTGCGATATATACACGGTTTGTGTTGGAATGTACATTAATGACAAGCTTTTGGTTTCCTTCATTTCGTGTGTGTAGATGAATCAATATTTCTTCATCGCTGATATTTTGTATTTTACCAATTTTACATGGGGTATATGCGTTTAATTTTTCTTGAATATTGTATAAAAATAAGCCGTCAATAGCCATAGTGGACCTCCTTAGTCTGATAAGAATTATAACATAGTTAAATTAAATTTGACACACATGGTTTGGACTTGTAAAATGGATGAAAAGAGGGAGAGCAAGATTGTCATGCAAAGAGGTTTATTAATCATTTTGAGCGGTCCTAGTGGTGTTGGAAAAGGGACAATTCGAAAATATTTTGAAACTGATGAACGTCTAAATTTGACGTATTCTACATCAATGACAACACGTAAACCACGTGCTGGAGAAGTGGATGGAAGAGATTATTTCTTTTCAACACGTGAAGATTTTGAGAAAGCCATTCAAGAAGGTGGGCTTTTAGAGTGGGCCGAGTTTGTCGGAAACTATTATGGAACTCCTTTAAAGGAAGTCAATCGTTTGCGCGATGAAGGAAAGAATGTCTTATTGGAAATTGAAGTACAGGGAGCGATTCAAGTACAGGAAAAGTGTCCAGATGCGATTTCTATCTTTATTATTCCACCTTCAATGGAGGAATTAGAAAGACGTATTCGTGGTCGTAGCACTGAGCCTGAAGAAATCATTCAACAACGTCTTGCCAAGGCAAGCAATGAAATGAAGATGGTATCACAATACAAATATATTGTATGTAATGATGATCCAAAGCTTGCAGCTGAGCTAATCAAGACAATTATTCTTCGTCATGTTGAGCTTGAAGAAAATAAATAGTTGCAAATAAAGCTTTTTTGTGCTATAAATAGATTGTATAGAAATTCAAGGAGTGGGTCGTACCACTCCTTATATTTTGCTACTAAGGAGAAATGTATGCACAATCTTAAAGAATGGATTGAAGAAGTTCTTAATGACAATGGATGCCATTTGTATGAATTAGAATGGATTACAAATCAGGGTACACCAGTATTAAGGGTTTCGGTTGAAAAAGAAGACGGTACAATGGATTTGGATACTTGTGCGACTTGCTCAGATGCGATTGGCACAATGCTTGATGAAAAAGACTGGTATGCCAAAGAATACATGCTTGAAGTTTGTTCGCCAGGAGCGGAAAGAGAGCTTCGTACGGATGAAGAAATTCAAAGGGCAGTTGGCAAATATGTTTTTGTCAAAATGAAAGATCCAAAACAAGGCTTAGATCAAGTCATTGGTGATCTAATTGAAGCTACAGAAAATGATGTAACGATTTCATATCGTGATAAAACAAGAACAAAGAAGATCACTATTGAAAAGAGTAACATTCAGCTGATTATGACGGCTGTAAAGGTATAGGAGAAAAAAGATGAAACAAAAAATTAAAGTTGCAGATTTAGCAAAAGCTCTACAGGGCATTGAAACAGATCGTCAATTAACGAAAGAAATTGTTGAAGATGCTTTAAAAGAAGCTTTGACAAAGGCTTACCGCAAACACATCGAAATTCCAGATGCTTATGTTCGTGTGGATGTTGAGGATGGAACGATTCACATTTATCACGAGCGTATGGTTGTTGAAGAAGTGGAAGATGATGAATTAGAAATCGAATTGGAAGAAGCGCAAAAAGAAAATCCAAACATTCAATTAGGTGATATGGTTGGAGAAGAAGTAGATTTTACGGATTTTGATCGTGCGGCTGTTGTACTTGCCAAAAACGTAATGAAACAAAAGATTCGTGAAGCCGAAAAAGCATTGGTTTACGAAGAATATTGTGACAAAGTGGATGAAATGGTTTTAGGAACGATTGAAACAGTTGAAGAAAAATTCGTCATTGTAAATATTGGTAAAACATTTGCGATGATGAAAAAATCAGCTCAGATTCCAACAGAACATTATAAGGAAGGCGACAACATCTTAGTTGTGATTACTGAAGTCAACAAAGAAACAAAGGGTGCTCAAGTTTTAGTGTCTCGTGCAACTCCAGTATTTGTTCGTCGTTTATTTGAACGTGAAGTTCCAGAAATCTACAATGGAATTATTGAAATTAAAGCCATTGCTCGTGATCCTGGTGAAAGATGTAAGATTGCCGTTTATTCACACAATGAAAATATTGACCCAATTGGAGCATGTATTGGTCCTCGTGGAAGTCGTGTACAAACAATCATTGAAGAATTGAATGGTGAAAAAATCGATATTTTCGAATGGTCTGACAACATTAGTGAGTTAATTGCGAATGCATTAAGCCCTAGTGTGGGTGTTGCGGTGATTCCAAATGAAAACGTAAAAGATGGATTGATTGTTGTTGTTCCAGATAACCAATTGTCATTAGCGATTGGTAAGCGTGGTAAAAATGCGCGTTTGGCTGTTAAATTAACAAATCACAAGATTGATATCAAATCTGAAAGTGAAATGCAGGAATTGGGTATTGATTACATGGCTATTAGTGCAAAAATGCAAGAAGAATACGAAGAAAAGAAAGCCAAAGAACGTGCTTATAAGCAACAACAGAAGATTGAAGAATTAAAGTCAAATGAAACTGAAATTGAAAATATTGATGTAGCTGATTTTACTTATGAAGATGAAGAAGTGGATGTTGCTGAAGAACATTCTCAAGATACTTTATTTGAAAAAGAAAATACAGTTGAAGAAAAAGAAGTCGATGAAATGGAAGAATTGGCTCGTATTGCGAAACAAAATCGTAAAGAAAAGACAGCTGCCGATGTCAAAGAATACACTTCTAAATTTGAATCTTTGGCGGATGCTTCAAATAAACAAGAGGAGCCTCAAGTTTCTAAACCTAAAAAAGAAAAGATTGAGGAAGAAAAGAAACCAGTTGAAGTAAAAAAATTCAACTACGAAGATATGAAACCAATCTATTCGGAAGAAGAGTTGGCTGAAATCGAAGAACAGGAATATGAAGATGAAAATGCCTGGGATGATGATGTTGACTATGAAGAATATGACGAATATTATGATGACTAGGAGTTGGTCTTATGCGTAAGATTCCAATGCGAAAATGTGTCGTAACACAAGAGCGTTTCCCCAAAAAAGATTTGATTCGTGTGGTGCGTACACCTGAAGAAACAATTGAGATCGATTTGACAGGTAAAAAGAATGGGCATGGTGCTTATATTTCTAAAAGCTTAGAAACGTTGGCTATTGCCAAAAAGAATAAGGCTTTACAAAGAGCTTTAGAAACTGAAATTCCCGATGAAGTCTATCAGGAATTAGAAGCAATCATTACCAATGAATAAAGTTACGAATTTGATACAACTAGCTTATCGTGCTGGTAAAGTAGCAAAGGGTGATTCTTTACTTGTTAGTATTCAAAAATCTCAAGCAAAACTTGTACTTGTATCTTCTTTATGCGGACAAAACCGGATGAAGAAGATTCAGGATAAATGCACATATTACAATGTGCCGTATATAGTGGTAGAACCATCTGTATTAGATGATGTTTCTTATAAAAAGATGAGTGCTATTGCGATTGTAGATAGTGGCTTTGCCAAAGCGATTATCGAAAAGATGAAAGGTTAGGTGATTAAATGGCTTATAACAACAATAAAAACAAAAAGAAACCAAATCGAAAAGGGCATAAGAGTTCGTATCAGTCTAATGCACCTAAAAAGGAAGAAGCAGTAAAGGAAATCACATATAGTGATGCGATTACTGTAGGTCAGTTAGCACAATTGCTTCACAAAAATAGTTCTGAAATCATTAAATTCTTATTTATGATGGGAAATATGTCAACAATCAATACAGTATTGTCTGATGAGGATATTGAATTGATCTGTATGAACTTCAATGTGGAAGTACATAAAGAGGTTGTTGTTGACGAAGATGATATTGAAGAACAACTTCAAAATGTAGAAGAAGATGAATCTAAATTAGTACCTCGTCCTCCTGTTGTCACAATCATGGGTCACGTTGACCATGGTAAAACAACATTATTGGATACAATTCGTAAAGCGAATGTTACGGAAAATGAATTTGGTGGTATCACACAGCACATTGGTGCATATCAGGTATCATTAAAAGGTAGAAAAGTTACATTCTTAGATACACCAGGTCACGAAGCATTTACAGCTATGCGTGCTCGTGGAGCCGAAGTTACCGATATCGTTATTATCGTTGTTGCGGCGGATGATGGTGTCATGCCACAAACAAAAGAAGCGGTAGACCATGCCAAAGCTGCAGGTGTTCCAATTGTAGTTGCGGTAAATAAAATTGATAAGCCAGGCGCAAATCCAGATCGTATCATGTCTGAAATGAGTGAACTAGGAATTATGCCTGAAGAATGGGGTGGAGATACAATCTTTACTCAAGTTTCTGCTAAAAAGGGAACTGGTGTTCCAGAATTGTTGGAAACAATGTTGTTAGTGGCGGATATGCAAGAATTAAAGGCAAATCCAGATACAAATGCTTCTGGTACAGTAATTGAAGCCAAGTTGGATAAAGGTCGTGGACCTGTTGCCACATTGTTAGTTCAACGTGGTACATTACACACGGGAGATAGTGTAGTAGTTGGTACTAGTTATGGTCGTGTTCGTAAAATGACAAACGATCGTGGTATGGAAATCAAACATGCTGAACCAAGCTGTCCAGTAGAAATCATTGGTTTAAATGAAGTGCCAAGAGCTGGTGATGTATTCATGTCTTATGATAGCTATAAGAAGGCTGCTGAAATTGCAGGTCATCGTTTGGATAAACAAATTGAAAAAGAACGTAATTCAACAAGCGCTATGTCTTTAGAAGATTTAGCTAAGAAAATTGATGAGGGTGATGTTCAAGAAATCAATGTCTTGATCAAAGCCGATGTTCAAGGTTCTGCGGAAGCTTTAAAAGCTAGTATGGAAAAGCTGGAAGTTGATGGAAATGTTCGTATCAATGTCATTCGTTCAACTGTAGGAACAATTACAGAATCAGATATCTTATTGGCAAATGCTTCAAATGCGATTATTTATGGATTCAACATTCGTCCTAGTGCAGCTATTCGTAAAAAAGCTGAAGAAGAAGGTGTGGAAATTCGTTTACACAACATCATCTATAAGGCTCTTGAAGAATTACAAGCTGCTATGAAAGGTATGCTTGCACCAGTATATGAAGAAGTTGTCATTGGTCAGGCGGATGTTCGTCAGATCTATAAGGTAAGTAAGATTGGTACAATTGCCGGATGTATGGTTACGGATGGTAAGATAAAACGTGAATGTAAAGTTCGCTTGATTCGTGAAGGTATCGTTATCTATACAGGAAAACTTGGATCATTACGTCGTTTCGACAATGATGTTAAGGAAGTTATAAATGGTTACGAATGTGGTATGACAATTGAAAACTTTAATGATATTAAAGTAGGAGATATTATAGAAGGCTTCGAAGATCAGGAAGTGGAAGAATAGTATGTCATTAAAAACAGAACGTATGGAGATGACAATTCAAAGAGAGATTTCACACATTCTTCAATTTGAATTGAAAAATCCGAACTTAGGTTTTTGCACGGTAACGGATGTACAATGTACAAATGATTTATCACAAGCTAAAGTGTATGTTACATTCCTTGGTAAACAAGGACGTAATGATGCAGGTATGCGTGTTTTAAATCAATCAAAAGGATTTATTCGTTCCGGTGTAGCAAAAAAAATCAAGATTCGTAAGATGCCAGAATTGATCTTTATTCAAGATACAAGTCTTGAACAGGGAAATAAGATTGAAAACATCTTAAAGGAAATCGAAAAATAGAGAAGACTTAGTGGTCTTCTCTTTTTTTGTATATTAAGGTTTTGGTTTCGGAACAGAGAAATATGATATGTGAAATAGCACTAAAATATACACAAAATATGAATTATCAGGAACGACAAAAAGGGCTATTGAAAATAGCCAACATTTGGTAGACAAGTAAAATTTTTTGTTAAGAAGTATGTGAATATAAAACATATTCCTGCGAAAATAAATAATATTCGATTTAGATTTGTGTTCATAGTTATAGTAACTCCTTAAAATTGATTATAAAAAAAATTGTTGAATTGTAAAAAGTAAGAAAAAAAGAAGAGATTCAGTTTTGTCTGAATCTCTTTTTAGAAATAGTTTAGTTAGTTATTATATAGAAATTAGTCACGTTCTACGATAGTAGCACAACCCATACCACCACCGATGCAAAGTGTAGCTAAACCTTTCTTAGCATCACGTTTTTGCATTTCGTGAAGTAAAGTAACTAGGATACGGCATCCACTAGCTCCAACAGGGTGTCCTAATGCTACGGCTCCACCGTTAACGTTAACTTTGCTCATATCGAATCCTAATTCTCTAGCAACAGCAACTGATTGTGCAGCGAAAGCTTCGTTTGCTTCGATCAAGTCCATATCGTCAACTGTTAATCCAGTTCTTTCCATAACTTTACGAGTAGCAGCCACTGGTCCAATACCCATAATTTCTGGTTCAACACCAGCTAATGCACCTTGTACCCAAGTAGCCATTGGTGTAACACCTAATTCTTTAGCTTTTTCTTCACTCATAACAACGATTGCAGCAGCGCCATCATTGATTCCTGAAGCATTACCAGCAGTTACCATTCCGCCTTCTTTACCAGAGCAGCAACGTAATTTAGATAATGATTCAACAGTTGTTCCTGGACGAGGTCCTTCATCCACTTTAAATTCAACGATTTCTTTTTTAACTTTAACTGGAACTGGTACGATTTCATCATCGAATTTGTGTTCAGCCATAGCTTTTTCAGCTTTTTGTTGAGAGTTAGCTGAGAATTCATCTAATTCTTCACGAGTTAAATTCCAACGATCACAGATGTTTTCAGCTGTGATCATCATGTGGTAGTGGTTGAATGCATCTGTTAATGCATCATTTACCATTGTATCAACGATAGTAGCGTTGTTCATACGGTAACCAAAACGAGCTTTAGTCATAGCATATGGTGCCATTGACATGTTTTCCATACCACCAGCAACAACGATATCAGCTTGACCAGCCATGATCATTGCAGCAGCTTGGTTAACACAGTTCAAACCAGATCCACAAACAACGTTTAATGTTACGGCAGGAACTTCAATTGGTAGACCAGCTTTAATACTAGCTTGACGAGCAACGTTTTGTCCTTGAGCAGCTTGGATAACGCATCCCATTAATACTTCGTCAACTTGTTCAGGTTTAACACCTGCACGGTTCAATGCTTCTTTAATAACAATAGCACCTAATTCAGCAGCTGGAGTGTTACTTAAAGCTCCACCCATTTTACCAATAGCAGTACGACATGCACCTGCTAAAACTACTTTTTTTGTCATATTAATATTCCTCCATGTAAGACTATTAGTCATTTACCTTTTAAACTTTAACATAGTGAATGATGAAAATCAATCACAAATTAAAAAATTCACAAGTGAATTTAAAGAAATAAGGAGAACACGTCTCCTTATTAATTAATCGCACATTTTTACGATAACAGCAGCACCTTGTCCTCCACCAATACATAGGGAAGCAAGACCAATTTTTGATTTACGTTTTTGCATTTCATATAACAATGAAACTAAGATACGGTTTCCACTAGCACCTACTGGGTGACCTAAAGCAATAGCTCCACCATTTACGTTTGTCTTAGCTAAGAAGGCTTCACGATCCATACCTGTAGCTTCTTCTAATTCGTGGATAACACCTAATGATTGAGCAGCAAATGCTTCGTTCAATTCAACTAAGTCAAGATCTTCAATCTTTAGATCTGCATATTTTAATGCATTTAAGATAGCTGGAGTAGGACCTAATCCCATAACTCGTGGATCTACTCCACCTTGTCCAAATCCGATAACTTCAGCAATTGGTTTTAAGTTATATTTCTTAACTGCGTCTTCACTAGCAACGATTGTAAATGAAGCACCATCATTGATACCAGAAGCATTACCTGCAGTTACAGTTCCATCTGCATTGAAGGCTGGGCGTAATTTAGCTAATTTTTCTAAGCTTGTTTTACGAGGGTGTTCGTCTGTATCGAATACCACTTCACCTTTACGAGTTTTATAAGTAATAGGAACGATTTCGTCTTTAAATTTACCTGCAGCAATAGCCGCTAAAGCTTTTTCTTGCGAAGCAAATGCGAATTCATCTTGTGCTTCACGTGAAATGTTGTATTTTTTAGCAATGTTATCAGCTGTACATCCCATGTGAATTCCGTACATTGCATCTGTTAAACCATCGTGTAACATAGCATCCACTAATTTTTGGTCACCCATTTTAGTTCCTGTACGGTTTTTATAGCTCAACATGAATGGAGCACGTGTCATAGATTCAACACCACCAGCAACATATAAATCACCAAAGTTAGCTTGAATACGAAGTGTAGCTTCCATAACGGCTTTCAAACCTGAACCACATAACATATTAATAGATTGTGCACATACTTCAACAGGAATACCTGCATCGAATGCAACGTGACGAGCAATGTTTTGTCCTAAACCTGCAGCGATTACGTTACCAATAATAACTTCGTCCAAGTTTGCTGGATCAATGTTTGCTTGTTTAATAGTTTCTTTTAAAACTGTAGCTCCAACAGTTGCTAAATCAACATCTGTTAGACTTCCTAAAAAAGTACCAATTGCACTACGTTTCGCAGCAACAATATAAGCTTTTCTCATTTGTATACCTACTTTCTACTCTAAATCGAGATTCACTTTACATGCTTAGTCTAGTCCTTAAAATAGGGTATGTCAACCACTTGTTTATATTTTCACATATTAAAAATACTTTATATATATTAATAAGAGTAAGTGTTTAAAACAATTTGTTAAAATATTAACAAAATCATTGACGACGCTCAAAAAAGTATGTAGAATATGACTGTGTGAAAAGTTTAACATACTTTCTCATGCTATCGATGTCCTAATTCGAATAGTTCAAGAAAACTGGAAAGGAGAACTTCATTTATGGATTTCAATTTAACAGAACAACAATTAATGATGCAAAAGTTGTTCAGAGAAGTTGCGCAAAACGAAATAAAAGAAAACGCAGCGGATGTTGACGAAAACGAAAGATTCCCTAAGGAATCTGTAGAAGTGATGCGTCAAGCTAAGATGCTTGGTATTCCTTATTCTCGCGAATATGGAGGAGCTGGCGCAGATTATTTATGCTACATTTTAGCAATCGAAGAATTGTCTAAAACATGTGCAACAAGTGGTGTAGTTTTATCAGCTCACACTTCATTAGGTACTTGGCCAATTGCTCAATTTGGTACTGAAGAACAAAAACAAAGATTCTTAACAGATCTATGTACAGGTAAGAAATTAGCTGCCTTTGGTTTAACTGAACCAAATGCCGGTACAGATGCTGCTGGACAACAAACAACAGCTGTATTAGATGGTGACGAATATGTTATCAATGGTACAAAAATCTTCATTACAAATGCTGGAGAAGCTGATGTATATGTAATTTTTGCCATGACAGACAAAACAAAGGGAACTCGTGGAATTTCTGCTTTCATTCTTGAAAAAGGAACTCCAGGATTCACATTCGGTCTTCACGAAAAGAAATTAGGTATTCGTGGATCTGCTACATGTGAATTAATTTTCAATAATGTACGTATTCCAAAAGAAAACTTATTAGGAAAAGAAGGTATGGGATTCAAGATTGCCATGCAGACACTTGATGGTGGACGTATTGGTATCGCTGCTCAAGCATTAGGAATTGCTCAAGGTGCTATCGACGAAGCAGTTGCTTATGTAAAACAACGTAAACAATTTGGTCGTCCAATCGCTAAATTCCAAAACACTCAATTCCAATTAGCTGATATGCAAACAAAAACAGATGCAGCTCGTTGGTTAGTATACTCTGCAGCTACTGCTAAACAAGAAGGTCGTCCTTATACTCAATTAGCTGCTGAAGCAAAATTATTCGCTGCTGAAACAGCAATGAAAATTACAACTAAGGCTATCCAATTATTAGGTGGATACGGATATACTCGTGATTTACCAGTAGAAAGAATGTTTAGAGATGCTAAGATCACTGAAATCTACGAAGGTACTTCAGAAGTACAACGTATGGTTATCTCTGGCGCTATGTTGAAGTAAGAAAGGAATTGGTGTTTAAAAATGAAAATCGTTGTTTTAGAAAAACAAGTTCCGGATTCAACTGAAATTACAGTTGATAAAAAAACGGGTGCGTTAATTCGTGACGGTGTTCCTGCAATCACAAACCCTGATGATTTAGCTGGTTTGGAAGCTGCATTGGAATTAAAAGATAAAAACCCTGACACCGAAGTTGTTGTAATGACAATGGGATTACCTAAAGCTGCTGAAATGTTAAAAGAAGGCGTTGCTATGGGTGCTGACAAAGGTGTTTTATTAACAGACCGTGTATTAGGTGGATCTGATACATGTGCTACAAGTATCGCTTTAGCTGCTGCTTTGAAAAAAGTAGGATTCGACTTAGTTATCGCTGGTCGTCAAGCTATCGATGGTGATACTGCTCAGGTAGGACCTCAAACTGCTGAACGTTTGGATATTCCTCAAATTACTTACGTAGATGAAATCTTAGAAGTAAAAGAAGATTCAATCACAGTAAAACGTTCATTAGAAGATGTTGAACAAATCGTAACTGCTAAGTTGCCATGTGTTATCACAACATTATCAGGAATGAACAAACCTCGTTACATGCAATGTGACAATATCGTTGACTTGTGTAAAGAAGACAAGATCGAAGTTTTAACAAATGCTGAATTAGGAATTGATCCTGAAACAGTTGGTTTCAAAGGTTCTCCTACATCAGTTAAAACTACTTTCACAAAAGACGTTACTGATAAAACAGAAGTATTCACATTGTCTGAGCAGGAAACTGCAGATATGATTGCTAAGACTTTGAAAGAAAAGCAAATCATTACAAAGTAGGGAGGATGAAGTAGAATGGCTCGATTTGAAGAATATAAAGATATCTTCGTTTTCGTTGAACAAGAAAACGGAAACATTGCAGAAGTAAGTTATGAACTTATTTCAGAAGCAAGAAAACTAGTTGCTTCTATCCCTGAATTTGGATACAAAGTAGTTGGTGTATTGCTTGGAGAAAATGTAAAAGAAAAAGCTCAAGAAGTTATTAGTCATGGAGCTGACAAAGTAATCGTTGTTGATGATGCTTTATTAAAAGACTATTCAACTCAATTCTATGCAGATGCTTTAACACAAGTTGTTTTAGCTCATAAACCAGATTCAATGTTAACTGGTGCTACTCCATTAGGACGTGATTTAGCACCACGTGTAGCTGCTCGTTTAAATGTAGGTCTAACTGCGGATGCTACTAAGATCGAAGTAGACTTAGAATATGCTAAAGAAAATGGTGAATCATTATTAGACGTAACTCGTCCTACATTCGGTGGTAACTTATTTGGTACAATCGTATGCAAAGACACTCGTCCACAGATGGCTACAATTCGACCAAAAGTATTCGAATTGGCTCCAACAGATCCAACTCGTACTGGTGAAGTTGAAGAATTTACACCAACTTGGAGAACAACAGATCCTCAAGTATTCGTAGAAAAAGTAATTGAAAAAGTTAAAGCCGATGTAGATATCACAAAAGCTGACATCTTAGTAGGTGCTGGTCGTGGTGCTGAAAACTGCTTAGATGTACTTCAAAAAGTAGCTGACGAATTAGGTGGAGTAGTTTGCTGTACACGTGCCGTTGTTGAAGATGGATACTTAGACAAAGATCGTCAGGTAGGTCAAACAGGTAAGACTGTACGTCCTTCATTATATATCGCTTGCGGTATTTCTGGAGCTGTACAACACTGTGCAGGTATGGATAAATCAGATTTGATCATCTCTATCAACCGTGACCCTCAAGCAGAAATCTTCAATATTTCTAACATGGGATTCGTTGGAGATTGCGCAACTGTATTACCTTTATTAGTAGAATCAATTAAAGCTGCAAAAGCTGAATAATAAAAAGGAGCATATTTAAAATGAAAAATGTAGGTGTTATTGGTGCTGGAACAATGGGGCAAGGTATTGCCAATGCATTTGCTACAGCTGGATACAATGTAACTGTATGTGATATTAAAATCGAATGGGCACAAAACGGTATCAACAAAATTGGTGCTAAATTAGATAAATTAGTATCTCGTGAAAAAATGACTGCTGAAAAAGCAGAAGGTATCAAAGCTAACTTAACTGCTGGTGAATACAAAGACTTAGCTGACTGCGATTTAATCGTTGAAGCTGTTCTTGAAAAAATGGAAATCAAAAAAGATTTGTTCAAGACTTTAGATGAAATCTGTAAAGAAGACTGCATTTTCGGAACAAATACTTCAAGTTTAAGTGTTACTGAAATTGCTAACGGAATCAAACACAATGTTATCGGTATGCACTTCTTTAACCCAGCTGATCGTATGAAATTAGTTGAAGTTATTTCTGGTGAAAACACTCCAGTTGAAACAAAAGAAGCTATCATCGAATACTCTAAATCATTAGGAAAAACTCCAGTAGAAGTTGCTGAAGGACCTGGATTCGTAGTTAACCGTATCTTAATTCCAATGATCAATGAAGCTTGTTTCATTTACCAAGAAGGATTGGCAAGTGTTGAAGATATCGATACAGCTATGAAACTTGGAGCTAACCACCCAATGGGACCATTGGCTTTGGGTGACTTAATTGGATTGGATATTGTTTTAGATGTAATGGAAGTATTATATACTGAAACAGGAGATCCTAAATATCGTCCATGTACATTATTAAAGAAAATGGTTCGTGCTGGAAAATTAGGTCAAAAAACTAAACAAGGATTCTACAGCTACAACTAGTGAAATAACTAAAGTGAAACACTCGTTGTTTCACTTTTTATTTAAATATTAGAGGAGAACAATTATGGAAAACGTATTATTAGAAAAACAAGGTCACGTTTCAATTATCACAATTAATCGTGAAAAAGCATTAAACGCTTTATCAACAGCTGTATTAAACGACTTAGAAGAAGCTGTGAATACAGTAGAAGCAGATAAAGACACTTATTGTGTAATTATTACTGGTGCTGGAAACAAATCATTTGTTGCTGGTGCAGATATTGCTGAAATGAAAGACAAAACTGTTGAAGAAGCTGCTGAATATGGAGCTTACGGAAACAAAATCTTCCGTCAAATTGAAACTCTACACTGCCCAGTAATTGCAGCCGTAAATGGTTTCGCATTAGGTGGTGGATGCGAATTAAGCATGGCTTGTGATATTCGTATTGCAGCTGAAAATGCTGTATTTGGACAACCAGAAGTAGGATTAGGAATTACTCCAGGTTTTGGTGGAACTCAACGTTTAGCTCGTTTAGTACCTGCTGGAATTGCTAAAGAAATGATCTTTACAGCTCGTAACATCAAAGCGGATAAAGCATTGACTATTGGATTAGTAAATGCGGTAGTTCCTCAAGAAGAATTAATGGCAACTGCATTAAAGATGGCTAACGGAATCTGCAAGAACGCTCCAATCGCTGTTGCTCAAGCTAAAAAAGCAATCAACGCTGGACTTCAAACAGATATGGATTCAGCTATCGCTATCGAAGTAAAAGATTTCTCGGATTGCTTCGCAACAGAAGATCAAACTTACGGAATGGAATGCTTCGTAAATAAAGTAAAAGAAAAAGAATTTAAAAACAAATAATTATTTGAAAGGATGATTTAAATGTCAAAAGTAATGTCAGCCCAAGAAGCCATCAGTTTGATCAAAGATGGCGATAAAATTGGTGTTGGTGGATTTATTGGGATGGGTCACCCTCAAGAACTTAGTGTTGCCATTGAAAAGAGTTTCTTAGAAACTGGACACCCAAGAGATTTAACAGTTATGTTCTCTGCTGGTGTAGGGGATGGAACACCTGATCTTGGATTGAACCATATGGGTCATGAAGGATTGTTAAAAAGAATTATTGGTGGTCACTGGGGATTGATTCCTACTTTCCAAAAATTAGTTTTTGAGAATAAAGTAGAAGGATACAACTTACCACTAGGAACCATCAGTTTGATGTTCCGTGAAATTGCTGGACACCGTCCTGGCGTTATCACTAAAATTGGTTTGAAAACATTTATTGACCCACGTCTAGAAGGTGCGAAAATGAATGAACGCACTAAGGAAGACTTAGTCGAATTAATCAATATGGATGGAGAAGAATGGTTACGTTATAAATCATTCCCATTGGATATTGCTTTAATTCGTGGTACATATGCCGATGAAGATGGAAACTGCTCAATGTGTAAAGAAGCAGCTACTCTTGATTCAATCAGTATTGCCCAAGCTGTTAAAAACAGTGGTGGTAAAGTTATTCTACAGGTAGAAAAAGTTGTAGAACGCGGTTCTTTAAAACCAATGGATGTTAAGATTCCAGGTATTTATGTTGATGCAATCGTAGTTGCAGATCCAGAAAATCACTGGCAAACTTACTCAGATCCATACAACCCATCATTCTGTGGTGAAATTCGTGTCCCAGTTGATTCAATTGAACCAATGCCATTAAATGCACGTAAAGTTGTTTGTCGTCGTGCTGCTATGGAATTGGATCCATCAGCTGTTATCAACTTGGGAATCGGTATGCCAGAAGGCATCGCAAATGTTGCCAACGAAGAAGGTTTACCAGGACTTAAGATGACTGTAGAAGCTGGAGGGATCGGTGGTGTTCCAATGAATGGAACTGCCTTTGGTGCATGTACAAACCCAGACGCAATCATTGACCAAACATATCAGTTTGACTTTTATGATGGTGGTGGATTAGACCAAGCCTTCTTAGGACTTGCTGAATGTGATCCAAAAGGTGATATCAACGTTTCTCGTTTCGGACCAAAAATTGCAGGATGTGGTGGATTTATTAATATTACCCAAACATCACCAGTTGTCTTTTATTGTGGAACATTCACAGCTAAAGGTTTAAAAGAAACAATTGCTAATGGTAAATTGACAATTGATCAAGAAGGACAGATCAAAAAATTCAAAAACCATATTGAACAGGTTACTTTCTCAGCAGATTATGCGAATGAAACAGGTCAAAAAGTCTTATATATCACTGAGCGTGCCGTATTTAAGTTAATTAATGGTAAATTAACATTGATCGAAATCGCTCCAGGTGTAGATTTACAAAAAGATATATTAGATCAAATGGAATTTAAGCCATACATCGCTGAAGATTTGAAGTTGATGGATGCTCGTCTATTTACGGATGAAATCATGGGCTTAAAAGAAGAATAAATTGAATAAACAGGTCAAATGACCTGTTTTTTGTGTTACAATGGTTTTGGGAGTTGATAAAAATGTTATTTTTTAGAAATGATTATGGCCAAGGATGTATTCCAGAAATCATGGAATATATGAATACTACCAATGGGCATTCTTTTACTGGGTATGGTATGGATGCGATTTGTCAAAATGCCAAAGAAACCATTAAAAAACATATTCCAGACTACGATGTAGATATCCACTTTTTAGTTGGAGGAACGATTACTAACCAAACCATCATTAAAGCTTGCTTAAAACCATTTGAAGCCGTGATTGCCTGTGATACAGGACATATTGCCACCCATGAAACAGGTGCGATTGAAGCTATAGGACATAAAGTAATTCCGGTAAATAATTATGCTGGAAAGATCAATCCTAGCGATATTCGTAAAGTATTTGATGCACATATGCTTTCATATGAACACATGGTTTATCCAAAAATGGTTTATATTTCCAATGCCACAGAATATGGAACGGTGTATACATTAGACGAATTAAAAAATATTCGTGAAGTTTGCGATGAATTAGGTCTCTATTTAATGATGGATGGTGCAAGACTAGGCGTTGCCTTATCCACTGTAGATTATACTTTAAATGACCTGGCCAATATTTGTGATGTATTCTATATTGGAGGAACAAAAAATGGAGCTTTAATGGGAGAAGCTGTTGTCATCTCCAATCCTGAATTAAAGCCATATTTCCGTTTTGTGATGAAACAAAATGGAGCAATGCTTGCCAAAGGATGGCTTTTAGGCATTCAATTCTTAGGCTTATTTGAACATGATGCTTTCTTTGGATATGCAAAACAATCGGTTGTTTTAGCACAGAAAATTCAATCTACACTACAAGAACTTGGCTTTGCCTTATTCATGAAGAGTGATACAAACCAGATTTTTGTGAATGTATCCAAGGAACAATACCAATTCTTAAGTGAAAACATTGATTTTGAAATCTGGGAAAAATGCGATGATCACTATGTCATTCGATTCGTGACAAGTTGGCACACAAGTGAAGATGAAGTCAATGCATTGATCACATATTTAGAACAAGCAATCGAAAAAAAAGAATAGTATCATTCTAGGTTCGAACGATAGGTCCAGCCTAGTATACCATTCTTTTTGATTTGAACTTTATCTTGATAGGCGAATACCTCTTTGACGGTATCGCCTTTTTTTAATGGAATCTCATAATTTGTATAATCATACGCCTTCATGTCTTTTGTCACAAATTCATTTTCAACCCAGAATGTACGATTGTTGTAGGGACAATATACTTTTGATTGTATCGAATTTTGTTCAAGAATTTGAATATTACCATGATTAAAAGTAATAAAGAAGGGAATTTGTGTATGATATTTGACATCATGAACGACTTTTCTTTCTTGAAGAAAATCACATCGATCCATTTTTACAGTATTGCCTTCAAAGATAAGGGCGTTTAATTGACCGCCATATTTCACCATATTGCCACCATCTATACTATAAATATTATGTTTTGCATCATAAATAGGATCAAAAGAGGCAATACGCGTACAATATTCTGTCACAGGCATATGGCCTACTACGACATTCTTTTTAAAAATCACATTTGTTTCTAAAAAGAAGGGATGTGTCATGACTTGTTTAAAATCGGTTCCAAAATTTTCGTTTGATTCAATACCCGCATGCACATATATATGGTCTTCATCCTCTAAAACATGAGGTAAATCATTTAAGAAACATAATTCTTTTAAATAGTGCTTTCTTAGAATCTGACAAACATTTGCCATATTACTATTATGTGTAATCTCAAAATTTAGCTTTCTTGTCATTTCATGAATCAAACTTTCTTTACGAAAACCAAGCACATGTTTTAAAAAATCTAAGCGATACGAATAAAGAACATTCTTCGCAATAAAATCACAATTTCCCATGATACAATGTACATCTTCATTTTGTACTTGGTGCATAATATAATGCAGGGTATCTAGATTTCTTTTTCCTTTTTCAATTAAATCTCCTAAAAGAATCAAACAATCTTCATTGGGCTTATAAGAAATTTGATCTAATAATTTTAAATATAGATCTAAATTTCCATGGATATCACTAATGACAATTTTACGTTTAGCTTTTGTTTCAAGCTCTTGAATCACTACACTTCGATTCATTGTACCAAGAAAGGAAGGAATGTATCACATTCTTTTTCCCAGTCTTCCTCACAATGTCTTCCTTCAGGAATTACATTGTATAAGACGTTGACTCCTTTTTTAGATAGGGCATTGCCAATTTCTGTACATGCCTTTGTTTGCCAAACAAATTCATGCATCAAGCTTGTTTCATTTGAACCCCAAGATAGATAGATAGAAGTGTTCTTTTGAATATGACTTTGATGGATATCTTTCAGAATCGCATCCATACTTTCTAATACATAAGGAGAAATCACAATGGCCTTTGAGTATACATTGGAATAGGCATAGGCTGCATATAAAGCCATTAAACCACCACAGCTGCTTCCACCAATAAATGTATTCTTTCTTGTTTTTTTGGTTCTATAGTGATCATCTATATATGGTTTTAATTCATGTACGAAAAAATCCATCGTTTCTTCTCCTTGACCTTCAAAAGAGCCATATTCCGGATCATAGAAAGAGTAGGGAGCGTATTCCTTTAAGCGATTATTTCCAACATGGCTACATTCTTGTCCAACAACAATCATATCGATGCCTAGCTTTTCTATATGTTGTTGAATATGAATAGCCTTGCCATAAGTGGCATATGCATCTAAAAAGATATTGTGTCCATCAAAGGCGTATAAAACAGGATATTGTTTATTACTTGTTTCATAATCATCGGGTAGATAAATAAAGATTTTTCTTGTTTCATTAAGCTTTGTCATGAAAAGTTCTTTTTCAACGATCATAATCGATCCTTCCTTCTTAATGCAGTCTTAAAGAATTCATCTCGCCTTGCAGGACTTGTAAATTTGGCAACAATTGCGACATCGCCCATCGCAGCTGCAAAAGCTTCAGGAAGATATAAGACTTCAATCATATCTTCTTTAAACATCTCTTCCACTTCTTTTACTGTAAAACGATATTTGATGGAGTTTCTTCTTCCTACAAAACCAGCCGAATATCTTCTAAGCTTTGAATAAGAAGCATTTTGTTTCAAGATGACTTCGGCCCATAAACGATACACATCCAATTCTCCGGCATAATTCATTAAATCCGGACAGAATCCTCCTGGGGGTCTGAAATTCACTTCTAAACCAAAGATACGTCCCTTTTCTCCTAAACCTTGCACATCATGATTCAATCGAAAGAATTCGCAATGGAAGAAGCGATTCTTGATTTTAAACGCATGGATTGTTCTTTGTACAATGTCACGACATTCATCACTGATCTCAAAAGTTGTATAACAACCAATACTTTGTTGGTAAAGTACAGAATCCATACAATTGCCGACATATTCTAAACTGTTTAAATAGCGAATATCCCCGTTTTCATCACAAATACCATCTAAGGTAAAGACATCTCCATCGATATATTGTTCTAGAATCATCACATGATCCTTTGTCTGCATATATACCGATTCTAATTGTTCAGCATTCATGATCTTGTAAGTCATGCTTGCACCTACACCATGATCGGGTTTCATGACTAATGGATAGCCTACTTGTTCGGCAAAATCTAAGCCATCTTTAAGTGTATGTAGTACTCTATAATCTGCCACAGGAACGTTAGCTTCTTTATAATATTTTTTCATTTGTGACTTGGATTGAAGTTCTTCAATTCTTTTTAGAGAAAAACCTGTTTTCACATTGAAATCATCACGAAGATGTGCATCTAAATCCAACCAAGCCTCATTGTTGGATTCAATCCAGTCAATCTTTCCATACTTAAATGTAAAATAACCACAAGCTTTGACCATTTCATCATAATCATGGAAACTTTTTACAACATAGATCTCGTCACAATATTCTTTTAATTCTTGTTTCAATTGATTGTAGGGTGTATCGACAATGGCTAAAACTTTAGCCCCATTTTCTTTTAACCCCCTGCAAAACATCCAGTAGCTTTCTGGATAGTTTGGTGAAATCACCACAAAATTCATAATCTTAATTCCTTTCTATCATCATTTGACTGATCGCAATCACAGTCTTACCATCATCAATCTTTCCGTTTCTTGTATACTCAAAGGCAGTTTCTAAACCCAGCCACAAAGTATCAATTTCTTCATCTTCATCTAAGCTAAGTTTTATATCCGCTTTTCTTGGGTTGATCGCTTTATAAATCCAGATTCTTTCATCGCAAAAGCCTGGGGTGGATACAAAACTTAATAAAAGTTCAAGTTTATCACAAGCCATACCCGTTTCTTCATTTAATTCACGAAGACCACATTCCATTGGATTCTCACCATATTCGAGTTTACCCGCCGGAATTTCTAATGTTTCTTTACCAATAGCTGGACGCTCTTGTCTTACAAGTAAGATCTTACCATCAACGATACAAATCACACCTACACCACCTGGATGACGGATGATGTCTCTTTTATAGGCTTTATTCTTGATTTCAACATCTTTTCGGACTAAATCAAAAATAATTCCTTTATATATTAACTTTTCTTCCATAAATTACCTCTTTTTTCTTTTAATTATAACACAAGAAAAGACTTTTTCTGCGGAAAGTCTCACGCCAAAATAACGTGCCCGATTCGTTTCCAGTCGTCCGGTAACATTTCAATATCCACTCCATCTTTCTGAATCATTCGGTATCCCGATCCATTCAGTCTTTATCGATGGAGTTTTTATTGTATGCTTTATTTATAAATACTTCAGAATTTCATCCATGATCTATGTACCTATCATCCAGTAAGATATCATAAACTTCTGGTTCTGATTATTTATCTTATTTAATCAATGCCTATGGTGTTAAATATGCGAAATAGCTTGCAGCCAAGGCTACCTCTTTTTGTCTTGACTGCCCTCATAGACACATTGTCTTTACTATTCCTGAAGAACTTAGAAACTGGTTCAGACAGGATCGTACTCGACTCAATCTTTTGTTTGTTGCTTCTAGAAACACCATTTCCATTCTCACCAATAAATCTCTTGCCGATAAACTCAAAAAGAAAAAAATTATCGGATACCCACTATATATTCAAAGATATTCCTGTTCGTAATGAATTTGGCATGATTTCTTAACAACTCGATATTATGGATTCTATGC